>Ga0256836_1000902_pt1 | contig 14434 bp, 14 predicted proteins | sample 4561380metaG_FD_185974 | JGI IMG/M metagenome (GOLD analysis project Ga0256836, IMG submission 185974) | Hydrothermal vent microbial communities from Guaymas Basin, Mexico - 4561-380 | ecosystem: Environmental > Aquatic > Marine > Hydrothermal vents | place: Mexico: Guaymas Basin | collected...
AAAAATCTACCAATAGACTGTACCTATGAGGTAAAATATTACGATAAAGGATGTTAGATGCTATATAAAGAAATTGATTGTGAAGTTGAATATGCAGAAGCAGAAATGCAATTATGTCCAAACGGTGTTTGTAATTTAGTTAAAACAGCTGGTGAAAGACCTGATATATTCAACGATATTACACTAAAAAAGAACCATGCATATTTATATGTTATAGCAATGGGAGCAGGTGATTATTATGGTGAGAATAAAAATGGAGATTTTTTCTGGGAAAAAGACTTAAAAGACTATTATAAAAAATTCTTAACTTCTGGTGTTTTTATACAACATGACAACAAAGATCCATTAAAAACAAAAGGTAAGGTCTTAAAAGCTATATATAATGATAAAATGCATAGAGTTGAGTTGTTGATAGAAGTAAAAAAAGAATTAGCTCCAGAAGTATATTTTGCTATAGAAAATGGAGAGAGAATAGCAGTTTCTATGGGTACAAAAGTAACAGAAGAATCTTGTTCGTATTGTGGTCATATAACTAAAAACACTCTTGCTAATAGATGTGAACATTTAAAATATAGAATGCATCAAATTATGCCAAATGGAGTAAAAGTATTTGCAATAAACCATCCTCCTTTGAATTTTTTTGACATTAGTATTGTTAGAAAACCTGCTGATACTCAAGGTTATGCTTTATTTCAGAAAGTAGCATCTGATAACTCTGATAAACAAACTGTTAAACAGGCACACAAAGCAGGTAAGTCATTAGATAAGCTTGGTTCTATAGTTAAAAGAGTAGAAGCTTGGGGAGTAACTAATCCTCTAAAATTCAGAGATATTAAAACAATGAGAGCAACATCACCTTTATTACTTGGTAGTTTTCTTAAAACTAACAATATAATGTTAAGGCCATCTGAATATGTTGCGTATGCAAATAGTAATATAGATGAATCAATATATAATAGACTAACCAATTCAATAGATACTTTAGAAGGTGCAATTTGTTTACTTAAGTTTATAAATAGACATAAAAGTGGATGTATACAAGAAATGCCAAAAATTGCATCTATTCCATCGAATGAATTATTTGAGAAAATATTAGCAAGGGAAGAGTTAATAAAACAAGCAGGTGCTAATGTTTTAAATGTTGACTCTGTAGGTAATAGAGATATTCTTCACAAAGCAAAACATAAAGATAGACATATCTTAAATAATAGATATGCACAATTTAGAATAAATCTAAATAATGGTAACTCTCTTGTGGCAGACAATTCATATGTCGATGAAATTTTTGAAAGTTTATTACCAACAGGTGCCGTTGATAGCTTATATGGAATAGCTCCGAATGGTGTAGAAAACGTATTATTTGTAAATAAGGGTTAATATGAAATATATAGGGATGGGTAAAATTGTAAGCAAAGAAAATTCTTATGTTGTTGTTGAATTAGATACAAAAAATAGAGTTGGAGTTCAATTAGCCTCTTCTACAATAAAAGTAGGTGATGTAGTTGATGTTTACAAAAAGAATGATTTTTCTTATTTAGTTAGAAAATTAAACCCATTTGAAAATACCTTATTTACAGCTACAAATCATCCTTTTGTATTTAAAGGAGAAAGAACTGAAAACATTGTTGATTTTATTGATGTAGGTCATGATGCTGAAATGTTAGGGCAACATTTTGGTGTGGGTGCAACAGTTTTTGCTGACACAGAAAAAGCATTTATAGGTCATGGTCTATCTAATTATTCGATATATTCAGAAAAGAGTGCTGTCTCTGTATATAATGATTATACTGAATTAAAAGGTGATACTTTAAGTTGTTATAAAAACAATATAACTGTTGATTTTAAAATAGGGACAAAAAAAGATGGAGTTAAAGCAACATTAGATAAAAAAGATAATATTATGCTTGTTAGTGATATAGATGACAATGATTGGCCTATTAGTATTTATGCTTCTAGCATATTAATGATGTTTGATGTGTATGAGATCTTCTCAAGAGGAGTGAACTGTTATAATAGTATTATAGGTATAAGTTTTGATGAAATAAAAGATAAGGCTTGTAATGGTTCTGGTAGTGGTAGTGGCTCAGGAAATGGTTTATGCGATAATGAATATGATAACGACTTTAGTAGTTTTGATAAGTTATTCAAACAATTAAACATTTCAACAGATTCATTAATTGAATTTAAAACAAAATTAGTTCCTGTTCCTGATAGTAGTAACGGTAGTGGTAGTGGTAGTGCTGACACATTAAACATAGGTAGTAAAAACAATATGGTTTATATTAATTCGATAAAATTCTGCGGAACAGAATATAATATTGTATCCCTTGAATTTGAAACTAATACAGGAGAATTCTTTAAATTATACAACAAGATTGTATTTGGTGGGGAATTTATGGAATTAAAATTCCAATCTATAGATGTGGATATGGACAATATAAATTTACCATCTATTTTTTCTATAAATAACAATAGTGGTTCATCAACAGAGATAACAAATCCTTCTCTTAATTTCAAATTCCATGGGCTAACAACAAATGTTTCTACATACAACCTAATTGGTACAGATAAGATAGTGTTAGATGTACAAGGAAAAGGATTTACAATAGATCAATATGGAACAAAAGGTGAAGGACAAGGTAATAGTAGCTCTGGTGGTGGTGGTAGTTAAAATTATAAGGATAAAAGATGATTAATTTTAAACATAATGTAAAAAATACCGTGACTTTAGATGTTAAAGTTGAAAACTTATCTGATGATGCTTCAGATATAAAACTAGTATTATATAGATATTCTACTTCTGATGGATTAAAAGAAGAAATAAAGACTGTTTATCCAGATCACATAGATGGAGATACTATAATATTTATATTTAATACAAATGACTTTTTATACAAACCAACTACTTATTATGCTTGGTTTACTATAAATAATAATGGTATAATTATAAATAGTTATTATAGAATCAGAGCAGTATATTAGGAGAAAGAAAATGAATAACGATATCAATACAGAAATTAAAAACGATGCTGTCTTAAATGGGGCTTTTGGTCTTGTTGATGGAGTTAGCAATGGATTAAAAACAACAAATAATATGAGTAAACTAAAAAATGTATTAACTACAGCATCTGGTGGTATAACTGGTGGGATTATAGCTGGTATACCTGGTACAGCAGCTAACTACTATGGAAGTAAGGCTTCTGATGCTTTATATAAGAAATATTCTAAAGAAGACCAAGAAGCTTCTTTGGGACACGCTGCGCTAATATCTGCTCCAATGATGGCAGGAACAACGTATGGTATAGGTGCTATGATGCACGGAATGGATCATAGTAGGGATTTGTTTAAGTCTAAAAATCTAAAAGAATTTGGTAAAAATCTTGGCCATATAGTAAACCCATGGGAACATGCTAAAAGAGGTGTTAAAGAAATAAAAGGTGGTTTTGATGCTTTTAATACAGCAAAAAAGATGTCAAAATTTACGAGATTCTTAAAAGGTACTAACCTGATCGGATTGGGGTTGTCATTAATGCCTGGAGCAATGTATTATTTCTCAAAGAAAAAACAAGAAAAAGGTAAGGATGTGGATTACAATAAGTTAAACAATATAAATAATGTTGCTGGAGGTACTCAAAAATTACTAACAAAGTCTGCAGGATATGTTCCGTTTTATACAGCAATAAAAAATATAAGACAAAAGAAGAAAGAAGTGCAAGAAACAGCTGAATTGTATGGAGATTTTAAGAAACATGCTCCACAACATCAGCAAAAATTAAAAGAACTAGAAAAAGCTAAAGATGATTTAGCTAATGATGCTATTGGAACAGGAGTGTTAGGAGCTGGATTGTATATGTACACAAAGAAATTAAGTGACAATAATAGACAACAACCCAATTTTGGAGGTATGTAATGCAGTCTATTATAGATAAGAAAGATGATTATGTAAAATATTACAAGCAAAAGTTTAAAGATCATTTTTCACCTGCCATATTGGATTACCACGTAGAAAAGGCTTTTAATAATGCTATAAAAACATATAATCCAAATAAAGCTTCTTTTCAGACTCATCTTAGTAATTATATGAATAAATTAAATAGGGTTGCTAATAGCAAAGGTGGCCTTGTGAAAAAAACTGAATATTCGTCTTTATATAAGAATAAAGTTATAAACACTATGAATGAAATAGAAACATTAACTGGGCAAAAACCAACAGAAGAAGAATTAGCTAAAAAATTGGGTATGCCAGTTAGTAAAGTTAAAGAAATTATTGAAAGTGAGCAACATGTAGCCATTGTTCATGGAGTAGATACATCTAAGATAGAAATAACTCCAGAAACATTACTGTCTGGCTTATCTAAAGATGAAGAAAAAGTATTGCACACTATCACTAAGAATATGTCGCCAGATAAGGCGTATAAATATACTGGGCTAGGGAAAACAAAATATTACGAGCAAAGAAAGAAAATAGAGAAAAAATTAAAAAGTAGTTATATAAATCATTTAAGGAATTACAGTGGTCACAGTGGCAGCTAAACAAATTTATTTTATAAATAAGATAGAGTATATAGATAATGAAAATATAGATTCTATTAATGAATGGTTAGAAAAGGTTGAATCTTTCTGTAATTATTTTGTTGATAAATTAGGAGAAAAAGGAGTAAATATAAATATGCTAACTTTAGATAAGATACACGATATAAGAGATTTTCAAACAACAATGAACACAAATATATCTAAGATGAATAACTTTTTAATGGAACTAAACAAAACAATAACTTCTAATAATGTAGCTGCTTCAAATATAAAATCAATATCTAATATCGCCTTTAGAAATGATAAGGTAACAGGTAGTGTGTCAATCTATAATAACTCTTTAGATATAGACATAGGTAAAGATGATTTAATAAATATAGATTTAACAGCAAATAAGATAACTTATAAAGATGAAGAGATTGAGTTATGATAACAGTAGATTTTTCTTTAATAACAGCAGCAAACCTAGAGGTAAAAATAACCACAGATGAAGAATATGACAAAATTTCTTTCTTCTTAAGGAACGATCCTGATGACATAGAGATAGATTATTGGGAAAATGAAAAAGGTAGCAAGAATAATATTCTGATAAAAAAGAATGATGATGAGTTCGAAATTGATGTAAATATGATAGAGTTCGATTTAATATACTATAAAGATTTTTATTTTAAAACATACAAAGATGGAGATGAAAAAGAAGAAAGTGGAGTCTTTAAAATAGAACCAAAAGGTAGAAAAGACTTATATGGTATTGTTAATAAATTAAAAGTATCTTTTCGTAAATTATGGTTATTGTCAGGGACTGAATGTGCACTAATAATAGAAAATCCGACTGCAGAACATTGTCCTGATTGTTGGGATGAAGAGCTTGGACAAAGAATTACATCTGAGTGTAAAACTTGTAATGGAACGGGTGTAACAAACAAATATACACCTATCTATTTTAAAGCAAGAAAAGTAAAATCTAATTCTCAACAAGTAGTAACAGATAAAGGTATAACTATTTATAATATAGCAGTTTATACTACTTTTGATAGATTAAACTTCATATTAGGAGCAATATTATTTGATTTAACAACCAGAGAATTTTTTGAAATAAAAAACTCTTTACCAGCGTCTATAGGTGGTGTTAGAACATCAACTAGAATAACAGCACAACAAATACCTAGTAATGATTCTAGAGTAAAACAATTGTTAAAAATTGTTAAGTAAATACCAACAATTCTCTTTCTTTTCCATCTTTTTGTTTAAAAACAATACTATTTATATTTTTATTAGCAATTTGTTCTGAAATATATTCCACAACTTCAACACTATTTTGCGTATATGACTCAACAAAACTATTATTTATTTTCCATTTAAAATGAACTTTATCATCAATACCTATTACCTTATTTAAAACAAAAGGTATTTTATAGTGCATTTTTGTATTCGAATAAAGTAGTTCATCCTTTTTGGTTCTTATCCATTTGTTGTATTTTTGGAATTGTTTAACTAACTCCACATTGAACTCATCTGAAATAAACGGTTTAACACCTATTTCTTCAATTAGATTTACCATTTTCTCAGATTGACTTAATGTCCTATCCATACTTAAAATAAAGTCACTAAATAACATACCATTAATATAATGATTACCATTTAATAACCATAATATATGTGGGTTGTCTAATATAGTTGTGATAGTAATATGGTCTTTGGTTCTTATATTTAAAGAAGGACCAGAAGATAGAACAGAAAAAAGTTTCAAATGTCTTCTTCTGAAATACGCCATATCACTATGATTAATATATCTAGTATTCCCCGTTAAATCAAGATATATATTTGGTAGATTATGATACCATATAGGGACATCAATTAAGTAGTCAAAAGAAAAAGAGTATAACTCGTGACCATCTTTGTTAGTGATACTAATACCTACTGTATTTCCAGCAAAATTTTTAAGTATAAAAATTCTACCTTCTTTTCTTAATTTTACTATCTTTTTTCTAAACATAGATATTTTTTCACTGCTTATTAATAAATACTCATCTTTCTCTTTGTATTCAACATAAGATAAAAAATCATCTATTTCTAATAATATATCCATATAACTATCTAGTCTTAATTTTTCAATAAGGGGGATATATATAGAGAATTTATCCATAAACTTATGGTAGTCATTATCATCTAAACCTAAAAATATAAATAAAGAATATAGTGTATCAAACATTTTGTTTTCTGTTACAAAATAATGATACTTTTTTATATATTTAACATCTGTAGATAGATATCCACTAATTAGTTCTTCTAAATAATTCAAACTACACTCTCCACTAATTTTTTAACTAACTGATTTATCTCTTCAGTAACTTCATCTATTGCTTCTTTTTTTAATGAAGTTAAAGAAGAATATTTTGATACTATCAAAGCTGGATATAATACTTTGGCTGTATCACTATTCCTCTTTAGCATTATTAGGTTATCGTACAAAATACTTAATAATATTTCATCTGGTTTAGATGTTAAAGTATCTAATTTTTTTAATGCCCAGAATATTATTGTGTATTCTGTTTTATTAAGAAACCCACAAAGTCTTTATGTAACATAAGAAGAAGTATTGCCCAAAATTTAGACGAAGCATTTAAAATTGCCGCTACAAAAGGGGCTGGCATATCCATCAACATTTCATACTTTTCTTCAAATGTTTTATCTGTATAATCTTCATCATTAATAGAAACAAGAGAATGAGCTAAATTTCTGATATTTAAAATATATTGAAACTCTTCCATATTCATTTGTTTCTCGATAGCATTAAATAAGAATGAAAAATAGTCTGCTTCATCTAATACTTTTTTTGATTGTAGAACACATTTGTTGCCAAAAGGTAATTCGATTTCATACTTAAAATTACCAGTTTCAAATAATTGTTTACCAGCCTCTATAACTTCTTCTTTAGACACTTTTAAATTCTCCATCGCTATTTCAAATGGCATAGATAATATCTGCTCAGATCTATTGTATATATCAGCAGATTTATTATCTTTGTTATTATCTACTTGTTTCTCTTCAGTTGCTTCTATTTCTTTATCAGTGCTTTCTTCTGCTAATTCTTCTAAATTAATACCTACTTCATCCATTTTTAGTCCTTTTTATTTTATTTTAGCTAATATGTCATTTTTTGTTATAAATAAAACATTTTCATTGTTTATATCTACTTCTATCCCTGAGAATTTTTTAATTAGTAATTTATCTCCGGCTTTAATATTATTAACATCATCACCTATACTAATAACTTCTACAAGCAGAGATTTTTCTTTTGTTGAAATACCTCTCTTAGCTTTTCCATGAGAAGAATGTTCTATTCTGTAACACATAATATTATCAAAAAGCGCTTCTACAGTGTTCATTTCGCACTCCTTTTTTTATAAAAATTATACAATAAAAGTTGAAAATTTCCAACCTTTTGTTAATTTATTATTTTTTTTGTTGAATGAACAAGAGTTCCTGTGCTACTTTCCATTCTGCTTAATACATTATAGATATCACTAAGGGTTTTATTTGTTTCTTTTAATGAAGAAGTTCCTAGTTCTCCATTAAGCCCCCTACTTAATCTATCTATACCGGTAGTCCCACTACCTATTCCCATTTTATTTAACGCTTCTTGTAACTCATTTCTTTCTTTTGTAGTTAACTTCTTTAATTTAAAATGTCCAGATTCTTTATCATAATCATAGTATTTGCTTGTTATATTGTATAGTTTTTTTGCTTGTTCTCCAGACAATGTTCCTAAACCAAGAGCAGTCCCTAACTTAGAAGAGAAACCTAAAGCTGTCTGTGTTTTTATAAAAGTTGAAAAATCTTTCTTATTTGCAATCAAATCATTAATGTTTTCTGATGTATATTTATGACCATTTACTTTGATTTCACCCTCAGTTTTTATAAAATCTTTTATAGAACTCATTAAAGACATACTTTCCTTTTTGTGGTTACCACCAATCATAGATATAACATCCCCAGCATCTCCTTCATCTTTGTATTTTCTTGCTAACTTTTCATATTTGTTACTTTTCAGAAGATCTTGTCTTAATTTTTCGTAATTTCCTCCAAATGCATTAAGAGCTGAAACTACTTTGTCTGTACCTCCCATTTGGAAGAATTTAGCTGCTTTTTGTTCTTTAAATATAAGATTAGGTTTTTCTTTTGAGATTGTATTAAACTCTAATGCTCTTACCTTTGCTGTATTTTCGTAATTTGTTGATTTTATAGCAGCATCCGTTATCTTTTCTGCAAACTTAGTAGAGACTGAATAATGTTCTGCTACTTTTTTAACAAAATCATTTTTAAATTCAGTATCGATAGGGTCTTTTAATTCACTAGCTAGATGCTTAGCTCCTTTATATGTTAAAGTACCTTTATATCCAAGCCCTCTCACTAATCCTTGTAATCCTCCATGTCCAACTGTTTCAGTTAGTATAGCTTTATTAGAATCACTTATAATTTTGGCTTTAGCTTTATAGAATTTATTGGCTTCATTAGGGTCAACACCTAATTCTTCTGCTGCTTGCCCTATTACATCATTGTTTACTGCTTTTAAGATAATATCTTCATTAGTGTCTCCATCTATATTATATTTACTCTTAAGAGTTTTTATTAAAGCTTTATTAAACTTGTTGTTAGTAAATATATTATATTTGCTGTCTTTATGTAGTCTTGAGAACTCTTTCTGATGTGTTTCTATATCTTTTATTAAGTCTTTAGCTATATTAGTTGTTTCTCCAACAACAGAACCTCCATTTACTTCTTCTGCTTCAAAATAAGTGTCTTTTACTTTTTTTGTTAATGGGATAAGACCACTAATCCTGTCATTTATTTTTTGGCTAATATTATCACTACCATAATCTAAATATTTGATGCTATTTGCTTTTAAGATATTTCTATCAAAGACTTTTAATTTGTAATATTGATGAGCCCATGTTTTTTTAACATCTTCATTATTCTGACTAAAAAAATCTCCTGTTAAGAAATTTATTCTTTTTCTTGAAGCTTCAATATCATCATTATCTTGCCATAACCCTTTTATTCTATCTATAACACTTCCTGCGGAATTAGCACCATTATTAAATTTAACATTCTGCCCATAAAAGCTATCATCCAATTTATTAAAATCGTATCCAGATGAGTATTCAAATAATTTTCCTATATTCGAATTTATATTATTTGTTTTTTTAATATCTTTTATTTTTTTATCTGAAGCAAAACGCTCTATTACATCTGAAGAAAAACTTTTTATGTAATTTTTTATTGAGTGTAATACACCTTGCCCTGAATAAACCCTTCTTTCAGCTAAAGATGCATTGTCTATCATTGCTTTTCTTGTTCTAACTTCAGAAATCTCTAATAACTTTTCCCAATAATTAGGATCATTTTCAGATAACTGAGATATTCTTAATATAGCATTAGTATTCACAGGGTCTATTGCTGCTAATTTAGATCGTTTAAGCAAAGCAGGCAATTTACCCTTAATTTTATCTATGTACTTAAGGATTGTTTCTCGACTTTTTACAGAATTAATACGTTTCATTGTATCAGCCATAACTGAATCATTAGACATGGCACTCAAATAAGAGTCATCTTTCTTCATAAAATAATCTCTTATTTTAGAATAGTCGCCATTAAACCTTTTTTCTACATCCTCCATATAAGAACCAGCCTTTTCCCAAACTTTATGTTGTAAGCTTTCATTTGTTAATAAGTCTTTCAGTTTATAGTGTGTGTTATGCTCTTTATTATAACCTTCTAATCCAGCCATTAAAGTTGTAACCATGTATTGTCCAGAACCCATTAAATTGTTCCCAACAAGTAAATTTCTTGCATTACCAAAAGTTGTAGAAACTATTGTCCTAAATAAATCTTCTTTTACTCTTCTTGTATTCTCTTTACTAGACAGGTGATTTCCGTAAATACCCTGTGCACTTTCTCCTATTTTATCTGTAACTGAGTCTAATGTTGCACTAAGTGCCATAGCAGTTGCTTTAGATAAACCAGATTTACTCGAATTAGCTATTGAAGTATTTATTGCATTAGCTGTGTAATCTGCTGTAGTTTGACCCAGTTGAGCTGCAGCAACACCCATAGTTGTCCCAACTGCTAATAAATCTTCAGTATCTACACCAGCAGTATTCAATTGTCTTAATGAATGTACTACTTGTTTTATATCTCCATTAAATATATCTCTTAATGATTCAACTAATTTATTCATTCTTTTTATATTTTGTTTAATACTAGAAAAATCACCAGTATCATCTATAAGAGAGTTTTTAGCTAATTCAGAAAAAGAAAGTTGTCTTTCATCTATAGAAAAATTAGGGTTTTTAATAGAAGCATCAACCATTTCTTTATATAATTTAGTAGATTGCCCCATAGATAATCCATAACCATAATCATTGTTACCTTGTGTTGTATTTAGTAGGTTACTAGCTTCATGTATTTGTATACTTCTAGCCATAGCATGATTAATTCCAGACATAAGAAAAGGAGCTGCCATACCACCTAATGCACCACCTAAAAAACCACCTATTGGACCACCAATTGATGATCCATAAGCTGCTCCAGCTAATGTTCCAAGCATACCAGCTCCAAAGCCTGCTATCGAAGTAAGACCTTGTGCTTTGGATTCTTCCATATATCTATCAAATGCTATTGGATTAAGACCTTTAGGAGCAGAAAAAATAGGTAATTTATAAGTAAGAAAACTTTTAAATGGATTAGCCACCATTGTAGAATAATATATATTTGACGATGGTGCAGAGAATTGACCTCCATAAGGCGTTCTCATCATATGTTCATAATCTAAACCAAATTGTCCATATGTAGGTCTATTAAACCCAGTATTTTGCATAAATTGACCAGTCATCCCACTATAATATTGGCCTGATGCTTGCTCCATTGGATCATAAGAGAAAGGTGAAAACATATTTATTCCTTAGTTATTTTTTCTATAGGTAACATTAAATTTATATTAAATCTAGGTTCTTTCTTTATTTTAATATTAAGTTTATCATCTAAATATACAGATATGTTTTTTTCAATATAATTCCCTATTGTTATACTGTCATCTGTTTTTAAGATTAATTTATCTTTATCTATTCCATCTATAGTAACTTCTTCATCATCATTATCAGAGTCTTTTATTTTTATATAAGTATCCCCTATTTCCGAAACACTACCATTGTATGGCGATAATTTATTATTATCAAATACATTCATAGCTTTTTCTAATCTCTCTAATAATGTTTTGTTAAATATTATGTAGTTAAAATCATCTTTAAATATAGTGGTTATATTTAGATGTTCTTTCTGTATAAAAATAATAACAATATCCGCTTTCATTTCATATAAATCACTATAATCATCTTTACTTGCTGGCATAGTTATATCTTCTTTATTTAAAGAATTATTTTTAAAATAACCATTGATAGCACCTATATTGTTACCAAAAGCATCTTCTATTGTAAATGTATCATCATCAACATCTTTTATTAAACAAGGGATATAATCTTTCTTATAATCTATATAATTTAGTTTAATCAAATCATAGTATCTTTTATGTATATTTATTAATTCAATAATATCTGGAGTAAATAGAAATGAATTACTACCATAAACTAAATTAAAAGGTGTATACATTTTCTGTATCCTCACATATTATTTTCTTTATTTTTATAAGGCAATTGTTTTTATTTATAGAAGATGTTATTTTAGAACTCATAAAAGGAATACCAACATAAGATGCATCTATTATTTTATATAACATTGGAGATAAATAAGCTTTTGTTGATAATCTTTTTATAACATCTGAATTCTTTGATAAAATAGACATTACCTCTCTACCTATTTTTTTAAAGAATAGATCGTAATCTATATACTGTTCTGTTAAAGGAGATAATACATCCTTGTTTTTATCATGCAATATTGTTACTTCTGCATCTATCTTGAAAGGTAGGCTTATTTTTGTATTAAAACCAACTAAATTGGCATTCAATTGACTCACAATATCATCATCTACAACAATTTCAGTATATTCAACTTTGATCCTATTTTTTGGAGCAGTAGAAAATGTTAAATATTTTTTATCAAAACCGAAATAGTTTTTATTGCTTTCAATAACTTTATAGTCTTGATTTTCACCTTCAACGATAGTTACATCCCAAATATAACCTTCTATAGTTTTTTCCTCACTCGAATTACTCCCACCAAGGGTAAAAGAGTGCTTTTTTAAGTTACTAGCTTTAAGTAATACTAAAACTCCATTTTCATAATAAGTTTGTTGTTTTTCATTTAAGTATTTATTTATTTCTTCTGTTGAAGTTATATTTTTTAGTATATCTGGCACATAAATATGTGTATTTAATTCATCAGCAGAATATACAGTTGATGGTTTTTTGTAAACATAGTCTCTAATTTCCTCATTAAAATATAAAGATGTTTTGTTATTAAAGAGTATATCAAAAACATTGTCGTCTTTCTTAAGTTCTTCAACACCAGATTTGATAATATCTTTAGAATAAAATAACTTATTTAAGATTAGTTGAGCATCTTTGTTTACATCATCAGTAGATGTTAAATTTAATTTAGTAAGCATTAGGTCTAAAAAATATCTCTTATCATCATCTGATATATTATCATTAGTCACAATACTTTCAATATCTGTTTCGTTATACTTATAATATACAGACATAAAATAATATAATTTTGAATAATACAATGGTTGAACAAAATACATCTCTATACCATCTTTTTCATAATCAGTTAAATACTTATCACCTAATATATCATAAACTTCTTTTCTTGTTGTTTCTAGAACCTTTACTTTAAAATCTTCTGATAATTTACTTACAAAATCTTCCAACATCTGTATATTCCTTTATTTTAATATCCCAACACTTTTTTAATAATTTCTTCGTCTGCTTTGCTTGAAGCATTAACTCCACTTACTACTGCAGTTGATAATATAGGGTGTTTAATAATTTGTTTACCAATCGCACCTGTTCCCTTAATTGCTTGTTTAGTAGCAATAGCAGTGGCTTTTATTGGGTAATTGGCAACGGTGGTTACCCTCCTAACAAGATTACCTAGAGAGGCAACTGCTTTTTTCTCAAGAGCCTCATCTATTTCTTTTAGAGTTTTTACAGTTTCTGATGCAGTCTTATGCATATGTATATCGATAGGTAATTCTCTTACTTGTTGAACATAAGAAGAACTTACTTTGCTAGCGTTCAATACAGATGGAATATATTTTTGGCCACCTTCTTTTACCATTAATTTTAACACACTTCTCATTTCTGATGCGTCATCAGTAATTGAAGCTATTTTATCTATAAGTTTAACTTTACATACTTCTGCTTTCGAAATAAGATTTTGTACTTCCGCTTGTTTTTCTAATTCTTTTTTTACAGACAAATATTCTAATTCCTCATTAAATTTTTCAGACGCAGTTTTACTTATTGTATCAGTGTGTGAATATGAAGGTTTATTACTATGTCTAATCACATTCTCTTCTTTTAATAAAAACATGTCTGGTGTAATGGCTTTTTTCTTTTCTTCTGCAGTTTTTGTTAAGGTTGAAGCAGTTTTAGTAATACTTTCACCACTATAATTATTTAAAGAAGCAGTTTTATTTAATCCTTCAACTCCTTCTATTAATGGGAATTCTATATTTTCATTAATATCAGCATTCGCTAAATTTCTTAAGAAATTTAATTTATTTACTTCTCTAGCTAAAGTTATTTTATGTTCTTTATCCAAATCAGAAGCAACTTTAGAGAAAGATAACTCAATATCATCACTATTAATTATTTGTTGTGCTAATTCTTCTATATCTATAACAGGCATAATAGTTCCTTTTTTTTTGTTTATTATA
>Ga0256836_1000905_pt1 | contig 14380 bp, 11 predicted proteins | sample 4561380metaG_FD_185974 | JGI IMG/M metagenome (GOLD analysis project Ga0256836, IMG submission 185974) | Hydrothermal vent microbial communities from Guaymas Basin, Mexico - 4561-380 | ecosystem: Environmental > Aquatic > Marine > Hydrothermal vents | place: Mexico: Guaymas Basin | collected...
GAGGTGATAGAACCAAACAGAGAGACTAAGATGATTATCTCAGATAGAAGTGCTGTTAGTGGTGTTGCTTATGCTCTTATTCAAGGTGAAATAAGCAAAGAAGAACTTGTAACACTTAACAATTTTGCAACCTCAAACATCTACCCTCAAAAAGTATTTTTACTGCGTTTAACAAAAGAGGAGCTAGAGTACAGACTCTCACAAAAAGAGCTCGACGGCATAGAACTTCGTGGTAGTGAGTATCTTTTAAACATACAAAACACCATCATTGAAGCCTGTGTACTCCTTGGTTTAGAACTTGTAGAGATTGATGCAACACAAAATCGTGAAGCTATAACTCAAGAGATACTAAAAAACATCCATTAAAAGGCTTTTTCATTCAACTTATAGATGAGAACTATATCAATCAAAAAGAGAAAGAGCTAGTAGAACTTTTTCTCTCTAATACTTCAAGAAAAAAGTACATTTTAGGGATAAATAAACTTACAAAAAGTGTTCTCAAAGTATTGGAAGTTGATGGAATCATAGATGATTTTACAAGAGTACAACGCTCTCGAAAAAAAGAGATATTTCAAATAGATGATGTTGAGAGTGATGCACTTATACTCTGGACCTCTTCAGGAAGCCCCTTAGAGGTGAAAAATAGACTCGATGAGATGGGTTTTGATAACATAAGCTACCTTGCTCTTCTGAAATACTCTTCACTCCCTCTAGCACCCCACCCTTTTTTTGAAAATTTTACACAAGATCTAAAGCAACATAAAAAACGCTACCAAAGCACTTATAACTTACTCTCAGACACAAAATCCAAAGAGATTTTTACAAAGGTGATGAACTTTAAACTCTCTCACGATTATGAGTTTATGCAAGGCTTTAGCAACAACCATAAAGGGCAATACTTTGATACAGAGATACTCCCAGAGATGCAAAACATTGTTTTTGTAGATGGTGGCGGCTATGTAGGCGATACAGTAAGTGAGGTGATAAAGAATTACCCTGATTATAAAAAGATCTACTCTATTGAGCCTATAAAAGAAAATCTTCGTATCGCTAAACGAGACTTAGCAGAATTTAAAAACATTGAGTTCATCAATTGTGGACTTTCAGATAAAAAACAGACACTTAATTTTAATGAAGAAAAATCCTTCTCTAGTATGTTTGGAGCAGGATCACAAAGTATAGAGGTTGATACTCTTGATAATCTCATTAAAGAAAGAGTTGATTATATTAAGCTAGATATTGAAGGAGCAGAACAAGATGCTCTTAAAGGTGCTAAAAAACTTATACAAAGAGATAAACCTGTTTTAGCTGTTTGCATCTACCATAAGGCAGAAGATTGGTATAAAATACCTGAGATAGTTTTAGAGATTGAACCCTCGTACAAACTCTACCTTCGTCACTATATGGAGGGAATTTTTGAGAGTGTTCTTTATTTCATCCCTACTTCAAAAGAGATTTTCTAAGTATTTTTGATCCATCTCGTTGAAGAATTATCTCAAGTTTATTCTCTTTTTGAAAAAAATCACTTGTTGTTAATTTGCAATAATCCTCTGCACTAAAAGAGAGGGTGTCTTCATCATTCAATGAAAGAATCTTATCGCCAATACTAAGCCCATTTTTGGCAGCTATAGAATCTTCTTCTATAGCTGAGATATAAAGCTTTTGCTCCTCATCCCAAAAAAGTGAAAATCCAAAAGAGTTTTCAAAACCTTCATCAATTTTTACCTCTAAGGCTTTGAAGTAAGCTCTTTTATGCTTAAAATCGATGATCATATCAAAATGTTTTAAAAAACTGTTCCCTGCAAGAAACTGTCCACTTCCATCCACTGAAACTGGAAAAGAGTCTACCTCTATACTCCTGTCTAAAGAAAAATCTTTCACTAAAAAACTCTCAAGCTCTCTTTGTGTATCAAGCCCATTAAAACTACTTGAATATGTTCCCAACATCTTTCTTGAACCATAACCATACTCTTTTAATATAGCTGCTACCCGTGTATCACCCAAGAGTATCCCATCATTTTTGCCAGTATCTATCCCTACAAACAGATCACCAAACTCAAAAGCAAAGGGGATAAGTGGTGCATGTTTTTCATCAAACTGTATTGCTATGGTTTTATAAGTGCTATGGTTTATTTTTTTGTCTGAGAGTGTGAGAATCTTCTTTGTGTAATCAAGCTTTATACTTAAGTCTTTTAAGAAATTGTACCCTATGATACCATCAAATCCTATGCAAGAAACAGGAAACTCTTTAGCAAAATCATCAGCGACTACACTAAAGTTTTCAAACTCCACTCCACCCATCTTTAAATGGGGAAGTGTATATACTTTAAGTTTATCTTCTCTTCCTGCAGCATCGACGATATCTATCTCATCTTGTATCTCTAACTTTAAATCTTTAGCTAAAGAGCGAGGTATAACACTAAATGCACCCGTATCAAATAAAAATCTGTACCTCTTTCCCTCTATCTCTACCTCGACAAGAGGAAGATTAGAGATAAACTCAATCTTTAACTCCTCTGTAAAGTTAGAGCTTACAACTTGAGCATCTATATCTTGTGCGAGCATCAACAAAGAACCAACACCCAACATCATGTTTGAAAACAGACTCAATAGCACTCCTTTTAGTAAAACAATTATATATCTATCAACTTCAAATAAACTAAAAAATGGTATCCTTACACTACTAATTACAAAGGCAATAGATGATTAAATCACTCCGTGGAATGAACGATATTTTAAGTGAAGATTATGAAAGATTTACATATTTTATAGAACTAGCAACAGATGTAGCACAAAAGTATGGTTTTCACTTTATCGAAACACCCCTTCTAGAAGAAACAGCTCTTTTTAAACGCTCAGTTGGTGAGTCTAGCGATATTGTCGGTAAAGAGATGTATCAGTTTATCGACAAGGGTGAAAATGATGTTTGTCTTCGCCCTGAGGGAACGGCTGGAGTGGTTCGAGCCTTTATACAAAAAAAACTAGACAAGGCTGGTGGTATTCATAGATTTTTCTACCATGGTCCAATGTTTCGTTATGAGCGACCACAAAAAGGTCGTCTTCGTGAATTTCATCAGTTTGGTGTAGAGAGTTTTGGAGTTGAGAGTGTTTATGAAGATGCAACGATGATTATGATGGTTGCAGACATACTAGAACGCTGCGGCATAGGTTACAGACTTCAACTCAACTCTTTAGGGGATCAAAACTGTATGCCTCAGTACCGTGACTCTTTGGTTAGTTTCATAGAGAGTGTAGAAGATGAGATCTGTGAAGATTGTAAACGTAGAAAATCAACAAACCCCATCCGTGTTCTTGATTGTAAAAATGAAAAATGCCAATCTCTTTATGAAAAAGCACCAAAACTCATAAATGCACTATGTGATGGGTGTCAAAGTGACTTTGATAAACTCAAAAAGATTTTAGATGATAACAACATCTCTTACGATATAGACACAAACCTTGTTCGTGGGCTTGATTACTACTCCAAGACTGCCTTTGAGTTTGTAAGTGATAATATTGGAAGTCAAAGTGCCATTGCCGGTGGTGGTCGCTATGACAGACTTGTAGAGTTTTTAGATGGAAGAGCCACTCCTGCTGTTGGTTTTGCAATGGGGATTGAGCGATTGATGGAGCTTATAGTGATGCCTGAGAAAAAACGCGAGGGGTATTACTTTGGTGCCATGGATGAAGAAGCACTGGAGCTTATCATCAAACTTACACAACAAAAACGTAAATCTAAAAAAGCGGGCTGTGATTTTAAAGCGAAAAATCTGAAAAACCACCTCAAGGGTGCAGATAAGATGAATGCAAGATTTTGTTGTGTAATAGGTTCTAATGAGCTTGAAAACAACACCATCTGGGTAAAAGATTTAGAGAAAAAGACAGAGAGTACTATTAATTTAGAGGAGTTCTAAATGGAGACTGTTGATGTTATGTGGGAGTTTTTCTTAGACTTCTTTGAATTCTTTGCAGTTGCTGCAATACTAGGTCTTGTATTTTTATTTATCTACGATAGATATGTACAACGAAAACACTCTTTACTCATCAACTACCCTATTATAGGACGTGGTCGTTACCTTCTAGAATCCTTGCGTGAACCTATGCGACAATACTTTGCAGAAGAGACTTTTTATGAGTCTAAAGACAAGGTTGATTGGGTTTATAAAGCAGCTAAAGATGTACCAAACTACCAATCTTTTTCAGTAACTCAGCCTTTTGCTGGTTCACGTTTTATTATTAAACACTCTAGTCATGTACTCAATGAAGATGAAGTGAGTGAAGATACTTCACTTGTATTTGGTGAAGATAGAGAGATCCCTTTTATCTCACAAACACCAATCATACGTTCTGCTATGAGTGATGGAGCTCTCTCCCCTGAAGCTGTTCGTGCTTTTTCAATAGCTGGAGCTAACTCTGGACTTACTGTCAACACAGGAGAGGGTTCTCTTACTTCTAACCACCTTTTTACACATAAACCAGATATGCAACATGCTGAGTATCTTGAGATAGTAAAAAGCACCCCTCTTGCTGAGTTTGTCTTTAAGATGGGAGATTTTCTTTTCAATAGAAAAGTTGCACTTAAATGGTACAGAAATATTTTACTCAATAAAGCAACACAAAACACTTACATATACGACACACATTCTCATGTACTTTTTCGTGTCAACTGGAAAGCCCCACTTGAGAGCTTCCCAAAAGAGGTACCAAACGACATTCCAAATATGATCTTTCAAATGAGTTCAGGGCTTTATGGCGTTCGTGATTCTGATGGAGCATTTGATGAACTTCGCTACCAAAAAGTGATGAAATTTTGTCGTATGACTGAGATTAAAATCGCCCAAGGTGCAAAACAGACAGGTGGAAAACTCTCAGGAACTAAAGTAAATGCTGATATCGCTTACTATCGTGGTGTACCTGAGGGCAAAGACCTTTTCTCACCAAATAGATTTCCATTTGCTGATACAACAGAGCATCTTTTAGAGTTTGTAGAGAGACTACAAAAACTCTCTAAAAAACCTGTAGGTTTTAAGATAGTTATCTCCGATGCAGCAGCAGTAGAAGAGTTAGCACTAGCCATCTCTAAACGCCATGCCGAGGGAAAACCACTCCCAGATTTTATCACAGTAGATAGTGGTGAGGGTGGAAGTGCTACAGCTCCACTTGAACTTATGGAATCTGTTGGACTTACAACAAACAATGCTCTTTATCTTTTAGATTCAATACTTAAAAAGCATGAAGTTCGTCATAAAATTCGCATCATTGCAAGTGGTAAAATTTTAACACCTGATGATGCTATTATAACCATGTGTATGGGAGCTGATGCTATTGGAATTGCTCGTGGATTTATGATGAGTGGTGGATGTATTCGTGCGAAAATGTGTTCAGGTTTTGGTTCTCATGTTTGTCCCGTTGGGATGGCAACACAAGATGAGAAAAAGCGTGCTTCATATCTTGTTGTAAAACAAGGAAAAGAGATAGGGAACTACCATAAAAATCTTATTAAAAACATGCGAGTTGTGATGGCTGTTATGGGTGTCAAAAGTATTAAAGAACTGCATAAAGACAAACTGACTTTTAAAAACCGTAATGGTGAAATATATTTTGACATAGATAAATATTTTCACCATAAGCTCCATATATAAGGCTTAATTATTGAAAAATTTTGGTTTAAATATCTGGGCAAATAAAAATTTTATTATTGAAAACGGAGAGATAAAACTCAACTTCAAATCTATGCCATCACTCTTAAATATCACTCAAGAGATACGTGAAACTGGCATTCGAGGGCCTATACTCCTCCGCTTTCCCCATCTTATAAAAAAACAGATACGAAGTCTGTACTCCTACTTTGACAGAGCTATGAAAGAAAACAGCTACCAAGGCTCTTTTCATGCAGTTTTTCCATTAAAGGTTAACCAATTTCCCCATGTTGTAAATGCTGTTGTTCAAGAGGGTTTAGAGTTTAACTACGGTTTAGAAGCTGGTAGTAAGGCGGAACTTATCTTGGCGATGAGTCAAACACCAAAAGGTGCAAACATCACCGTCAATGGTTTTAAAGACAAAGAGATGATTATGCTTGGTTTTATTGCAGCACAAAGTGGCCACAAGATTACTCTTACCATTGAGGGTTTAGGTGAGCTTGAAACTATCATAGAGATAAGTAAAGAGTGTTCCTTAAAAGTTCCAGATATCGGTATCCGTATTCGTTTGCACTCTGCTGGAAGTGGTATTTGGGCAAAAAGTGGTGGAATGGATGCAAAATTTGGTCTTACCTCTACAGAGATTATAGAAGCTATAGCCCTTTTAAAGAGTGCAAAACTACTTCAAAACTTTACAATGATACATTTTCATATAGGTTCTCAAATGAGTGATATTGCTCCTATAAAGCGAGCTCTACGTGAAGCTGGAAATATCTATGCAGAGCTTAAAATGATGGATGCAGATGCCCTGAGTAGCATTAATATTGGTGGTGGACTAGCTGTAGAATACGACCAACACACACATGCAAAAAGTCATAACTATTCTATCGAAGAGTTTTCTAGTTCGGTTGTTTTTTTACTTGGTGAAATTATGGATGCTAAAAGTGTGGCCCATCCAGATATCTTTACTGAGAGTGGGCGTTTTATCGTTGCTTCTCATGCTGTACTTATCACCCCTGTTTTAGAACTTTTCACACAAGACTACCATGAAAAACTTTTAAACTTTAAAGAAAAAAATCCTCCACTTATAGAGGAGTTACGAGAGTTAAATCGACTCCTCAATAACAAAAATTCTATTGAGTATCTTCATGATGCACTCGATCATATAGAATCTCTTCTTACTCTTTTTGATTTAGGATACATTGATCTTCAAGATCGCTCAAATGCAGAGATTCTCGTGCATAACATCATTAAAAAAGCACTTTATCTTAGCTCTGGAGTGAGTACAGATGAATTAGAACAGCTTCAAGTAAATCTGCAAGAACGCTACCTTATCAATGCTTCTATCTTTCAATCTTTGCCTGATTATTGGGGTCTTAAGCAGCATTTCCCTGTGATGCCTCTCCATCACCTTAATGCTGATCCCCTTCGTGCTGCTTCACTTTGGGATATCACCTGCGATAGTGATGGAGAGATTGGATTTAATCCTGAAAAACCTCTTTATCTCCACGATATTAACATTGATGAGGAAGATTATTTTCTTGGTTTTTTTAATGTTGGAGCCTACCAAGAAACACTTGGAATGCAACACAACCTCTTTACACATCCAAATGAATATACCATTGAAATTGACGATGAGGGACATCACATTGTTAATGGAGTAGAGTCAAAAAGCATCTTAAATGTTCTTAATGATATTGGGTATGACAAAGATTTAATCTTAAACAAACTTAAAAATGACCTCAAAAAAAGCGGTTTTATCACAGAAAAAGAAAAAAGTGATACACTTCTAAAATTAGAAACTTTTGTAGAGCAAAATGGCTACCTACGAACAACAAATTAACAATTTAGGATGTAATTTTGGGATTATACAATGATATAAAAGAAGATTTTGCAAATGCCTATAAGAATGACCCTGCTCTTAACTCCAAACTCGATTTTTTATTTAACTATCCTGGTGTTTGGGCCATGGCTTGGTATAGATTAGCTCATAAGCTTTACTGTGCAAACTTTAAACGCATCGCTAGAATGATAATGGGATTAAACCATATATTTACACATATAGATATCCACCCTGCTGCACAAATCGGAAAACGTGTTTTTATCGATCATGGTACTGGTGTTGTCATAGGTGAGACTGCTATCATTGAAGATGATGTACTTATTTATCAAGGGGTAACACTTGGTGGGGTTTCACTTATTCAAGGTAAACGCCACCCTACTATTAAACAAGGTGCGGTACTAGGTGCTGGGGCAAAAGTACTAGGAAATATTGTAGTTGGAGAGTATGCTAAGATTGGAGCTAACTCTGTTGTCGTTAAAGAGGTACCTGATTGCTCAACTGCGATTGGTATCCCCGCTCATGTTATTGAAAAAGGGCGTTGTAAAGATCCATTTATGCATAATATGCTTCCAGATATCAATAAAGAGATGTTTGAATATATGCTCAAACGTGTTGCGGTTTTAGAGCATATCTTAGTTGAGGACAACAAAGAACTCCTCGAACAAGATTTAGAACTTGAAAAAATCTACGAATCTTTCATTACTTCTATGAAAAACTAATTTTTTTTAGTTTTTCACACCTACATCAACTTATATACATCATTCTTTTTGTATAATTACACAAATATTTCGCTCATTGAGTTTTTTTGAAGGAAAATGCCTATGCTAACAAATCGCATAAACACACTATCTGAATCAATCACTATTGCTATTACAACTTTAGCACAGGAGTTGAAAGCTGAGGGGAAAGATATCCTTAGTTTTTCAGCTGGAGAACCTGACTTTGATACACCACAAGTTATTAAAGATGCTGCTATTGATGCTATCAATAAAGGATTCACAAAATATACGGCTGTTGATGGAATTCCAGTACTTAAAAGTGCTATTGCTACAAAACTCAAACGCGATAACAACCTTGAGTATGCTCCAAATCAGATCATAGTAAATAATGGTGCAAAACACTCTCTATTTAATCTTTTTTCTGCAACAATAGATAAGGGTGATGAAGTGATCATCCCTGCACCATATTGGGTGACTTATCCTGAGCTTGTTAAGTACTGTGGTGGAGATGTTGTTGAGATTGCGACTGATGATGCAAGTGGTTTTAAAATCACACCTGAACAACTTAAAGATGCACTTACAGACAACACAAAAATGCTTATACTTACAACACCATCAAACCCTACAGGAAGTGTTTACTCTAAAGAGGAACTTACTGCTCTTGGTAAAGTTCTTGAGGGTACTAAGGTGATTGTGGCAAGTGATGAGATGTATGAAAAACTTGTGTACGAGGGTGAATTTACTTCTGCTGCAAGTGTAAGTGAAGATATGTTCAAACGTACTGTAACTATCAATGGACTTAGTAAATCTGTTGCTATGACAGGATGGCGTTTTGGATATATGGCAGCATACGATGCTGATCTAATCAAAGCGACGAAAAAGCTTCAATCTCAAAGTACATCTAACATTAACTCTATCACTCAAATGGCAGCAATTGCTGGATTAGATGGTTCAGCAGATGCAGATATAGAGATGATGAGAAAAGAGTTTATACTTCGTCGTAATGAAGCTGTAAAACTTTTCAATGAGATTGATGGAGTGAGTGTATTAAAACCTGATGGTGCATTTTATCTTTTTGTTAACATTAAAGAGATTACAAATGATTCTCTTAAATTTGCAAAAGATCTACTTGCGAGTAAAGAGGTGGCAGTAGTCCCAGGTGTAGGTTTTGGTAGTGAAGGGTATTTTAGATTTAGTTTTGCGACTGATATTGAGAGTATCCGTACTGGTATTGCACGTATTGAAGAGTTTGTAAAAGAGTTGAGAGGCTAAAAAGCCCTCTCAATCTATTTGAGAGCTTGAAGTGCTTTGATCACTTCATCTAAATTATCAAGAGGGATATGTACTTTCCACTCTGGCTCATTAGCATTTCCAGCTAAAGAGATCCCCACACTAGCTACACTAGCACTTCCCTCTCCATATGGTTCATCTATCTTAGTTACCGAAATAACACCATTTTTTGTTCCACTTAAAGCAATTGTTTTACTCATAATAAATCCTTATATTGTTTTATTTAAGTAGTTTAGCAATTCTTCCCTGAAGTTTAAGCCATGTACGGTGTGGCATAAGTGGAAAACCTGCAAATGTTCCCCCACTCTCTTTAATACTCTTCGTTACACCACTACGGGCAGCCATAGTAGTAAATGGAGCTATCTCTAGGTGTCCTGCTGTTGCAGCTTGCCCACCCATCACAACATTTCTACCAAATTTTGTAGAGCCTGCTGAACCTGATTGTGCAACAAATACACAGTATTCACCCACATCACAGTTATGTCCAATCTGAACAAGGTTATCTATGCGAGCACCTGTTTTAATCATAGTAGAACCAAAAACAGCACGGTCAATACTTACATTACTTCCAATCTCAACATCATCCTCTATAACAACATTTCCATTTTGGTAAATTTTCTTATGCTGACCTAGATTATTTGTAGCAAATCCAAAACCATCTGATCCTATAACAGTATTGGCATGAATAATACAATCACTGCCTATTTTACAGTCTCTATACACTGTAACACTAGGATAGAGTATTGTGTTGTCACCAATAATACTCTTGGTACCTACATATACATGAGCCATAATAGTACAGTTTTTGCCAATGATTGCACCCTTTGCTATCTCTGCCTTAGGTGAGATGATTGTTCCTTCAGCTATTTGTGCATCAACTAAAGAATCATCTTCGATAGGAGCTGCAAAATATTTTGAAAGTTCAGCCATAGACCAGTAAGGATTTTCAACAACTAAAGCCACACAAGACTCAGGAACCTGATCTAGAAGTGCAGAAGATATAATAATTGCAGCAGCATTTGTATCTTTTATATCTTTGACATACTTTGCATTTGAAACAAAGGTAAGCTCTGAAGAGTTAGCATCTTTTAAAGTATTCATAGATGTTATCTCTCTATCTTGAGCACTCAATTCACACTTTAAAATAGATGCAATCTCACTTAACTTCATAGATTATCTCTCTAGTGCGACAGCACCACTTCTTACAATCTCTTTTGGATTGTAGCGTTTGATAGCATGAAGAAAGTTATCTATACGTTTTGGTTCATCTGAAACCATCGCGATGATAGTATTTTCTCCAGCATTCACAATTTTTCCATTATATGCTTCACAAAGAGCATTGATATCACTTAAGTTTTCACTCATAGGGATCTTAATCATCGCCATCTCTTTTTCTACCATATCTTCATGTTCATATACTTTTAAAACTGGAATAAGCTTATGAAGTTGTTTGGTAATCTGCTCAATAACACGAACACTTCCCGCAGTAACAATAGTTAAACGCGAGTACTTAGAGTCTGGAATAGGTGCAACAGTTAGAGATGTGATGTTATAACCACGACCAGAAAAAAGGTTGGTAATACGGGAAAGTACACTTGCCTCATTTACAACAATAACTGAAACTACTCTTCTTTCATTACTTTCAATCATTATTTTGTCTCCTTTTTCTCTAATAACATCATATTAAATAAGCTTCCACCTGCTGGAACCATCGGCATAACATTTTCAAAACGCTCAACAATTACTTCTATAAATGCAACCACATTTTTTTCAACGGCATCTTTAAGAGCCGCATCAAATTCCTCTTTTGTTTTAACTCTGTACCCTATTCCACCAAAAGCTTCTGAGAGTTTTACAAAGTCTGGTTGAACACTTAAATCTGTCTCTGAATGGCGTTTATCGTAAAAGAGTGTTTGCCACTGACGAACCATTCCAAGGAAATTATTGTTTAAGATGATGTTTATAACTGGAATCTTTTTCTCAACCGCAGTCATTAACTCTTGAACATTCATAAGGATTGAACCATCCCCTGTAAAGTTAATACTCACTTTTTCAGGAGTTGCTGCTTTCACGCCAATAGCTGCTGGAAAACCAAAGCCCATAGTTCCAAGACCACCAGAAGATATAAACTGACGAGGACGAGAAAATGGATAAAATTGTGCAGTCCACATTTGATGTTGTCCAACATCTGTAGAGATATTTGCATCATCGCCAAGAAGTTGACCAACACGCTCAATAACCCATTGAGGTTTTAAACGATCAGAATCTTCATGAAATGTCAATGGATGAAGCTCTGCAAAATTGCTAATAGTTTCTCTCCAAGACTCATAGTTATCGCTATCTACTTTTGAAATTTGCTCTAACATATCTGTTACAACTGACTTTAAATCACCAACAATAGGATAATCAGCATTCACAAGTTTAGAGATAGAAGCAGGGTCAATATCTACATGAATAACATCTGCATTTTTAGCAAATTCACTTAGTTTTCCTGTTACACGGTCATCAAATCTAGCCCCTAGACCTATCACTAAGTCTGTTTCACTCATTGCCATATTTGAAGCATAAGAACCATGCATACCAAGCATACCAACTAAAAGCTCATCATCATGACTTAAAACGCCACGAGCCATAAAAGTCTCAACAGCAGGAATGCCACATTTGTGTACAAACTCTCTAACTTCATCAGCTGCATTTGAGTTGATGATACCACCACCAAGGTAAAAAAGTGGACGTTTCGCATTTGCAATAGCATCCATCGCTTTTTTAATTTGACGAGGGTTCCCTTTTGTATGTGGTTTGTATGTTTCAAGATTTAGTTCAATATCGTAATTGTATTCTGCAATCTGAGCTGTGACATCTTTAGGAATATCTACATGCACAGGACCTGGACGACCAGTTCTAGCAATATAAAAAGCCTCTTTTAAGATGCGTGGAAGATCTGCTGCATCAGTTACAAGGTAGTTGTGTTTTGTACAAGGACGACTAATTCCAATAGCATCAATCTCTTGGAAACCATCTGTACCAATAAGACTCATTGGAACCTGACCAGAGATAACTACAAGTGGAATCGAATCCATATATGCATCTGCTAAACCTGTTACAGCATTTGTAAAACCTGGTCCTGATGTAATCATAGCTACACCCACTTTTCCACTTGCTTTTGCATAACCCTCAGCAGCATGGACAGAAGCTTGTTCGTGACGATTTAAAATATGTTTAAATCCGTCTTGTTTGTATATCTCATCATAGACATTCATTATTGCTCCACCAGGGTAGCCAAAAACTGTATCTACACCCTCAGCAATAAGTGCTTCAATGACCATCTGTGCGCCACTAATTTGCATGAAAAGTCTCCTCTAAAAAAGTATAATTTTAAAAATTTGCTGATTATACTTTAAAAGAGCTATATTTGAGGTTAAAGAGGAAGGTAATTGAAGGGAGTAAAACTAATCTAAGATTGAGTCTACTATCATCGCTGGTCGCCACATACTAAAGGAACCTTTATGTAGTGGTTCAAGGTTAAGTTTTGAATCGGGGTAGTATCTTTTAAAAATTTGAAAAAAGTTTTCTATCTGTTCTGTTAAACCAAAGTTGACAATGTAGTTTTTAATCCCTCTTTCTAAAACTTTTTTATCTTTTTTCTCCCGTATTGCATTTTCTAACTGTGCCATATAACACAAAGCAAAAACAGTTGCAATAGAGATCACCTTAGAAGAAATTTTCATATAAGGTGCTAATACTTTTTTGATATTTGCCACATCTCCAGTCACTGCATACTCATTTGCTATAGCAAGTGCTTCATTCCAATCATCGCAATACTTCTGCCCCTCAGGTGTATTTTCCAAATCTTCAGTTTGTGCCATGAGATTATAGATTTGTTCAATATCTTCATCTCTTACAGCATTGATAAAACGTTGCTTGTTTTCTATATCTTGCATAAGTTCATCAACTTCTTCTTTAAAATCAGCAAAATTAGAAAGAACTCTTAGTGTTTTTGTTGCTGCATGGATCTCCCCCTTATCCATCAGTTGTCTTGCTTTGATGTAAAGCGAGTCTGCATAACTCATAATAGTGTCATATTCTGGAAACTCTTTTAAAAATGGGTGTTGCTTGATAAGTTCAAAAAGAATTTTAAAATCTTTTTGGGCTAAAGCAACTTTAAAACGTTTATATATCTCCCCTTTAGTCATCAAATCTTGAATAAGTTTTGTTTTCTCACTTATCCCTCGATATGGAGCTAAAATCTCTTTAGCTTTTTCTATCCCTTTAGGTTCAAGAGCATATTTTTGAGCTACATTAAAAGCTTTTTTCCAGTTGTTTTCCAAAGCTCTATAGATCGCAGAATCTTTATACATTGGGTGTGTATTTGCTAAGCCATAAGCAAGGGCTAGTTTACCCTCTTTTGCAAATTTGTGAAATTTCTCAAAATCTACATACTCCATCATCACTTTTTGGATTATTGTATTTTTAGAAGGGATATCTTTAAAACTTTTGAGTAAAAGTTCTGCTGTTTTTTTATCCCCTTTTTGGAGTGCTATTTTTGCTTTTTTTAGAGTATTTTCCCAAAGGTTAGCTACCAAATCATAAATTTTTGTGTAAGAAAGAATCGGGTTTTCTTCACCAATTTTTTGAATACCATCAAAATCTTTTTGTTTGAGAAGTTGTTCTAATTTTTCTTCATCTTCATAAATATTATAAAAAAGGACCTCTCCACCCTCTGTCCCAATAATGAGCAGTCTATTCTCCTCATCATATTCTAAAGCGGTTATCGAAGAGGTAATTTTAATATATCGCTTCGATAAAAGCTCATAAGTATCTAAATCATACAGCAAAACATACCCAAGATTTGTTCCAATAAATAAAAATTTATCATCCTCTGCTGTTGT
>Ga0256836_1000907_pt1 | contig 14370 bp, 15 predicted proteins | sample 4561380metaG_FD_185974 | JGI IMG/M metagenome (GOLD analysis project Ga0256836, IMG submission 185974) | Hydrothermal vent microbial communities from Guaymas Basin, Mexico - 4561-380 | ecosystem: Environmental > Aquatic > Marine > Hydrothermal vents | place: Mexico: Guaymas Basin | collected...
TTAAAAGGGCATACTTCAAGATTATACCAAATTGCTTTTATCCAACTTGCTAAAAATTTAGGAGCAGATGAATATTTTATTTCATATTCAATACCTCTTTTTTTTAATTCATCACTTAAACGAACTAAATAATTTTCCGCCCCACCAAATTTTGAAGGTTTAAGACGAAGGAAGGTTATTTTTTTCATTGTAACTCTTTTATAAAACTAACTATCTGCTTTGCTCTATTTTTCCAAGTAAAATCTTTTACACTTTCATATCCATTTTTTGTTATCTCTTCTAACTTTTTAGGAGATAATGATAAAATATAATTCAATTTTTCTATAAAACTTTTATTGTCACCTGACTTAAATAAAAAACCATTTTCATTATCTTCAATAATTTCTTTAATAGTTGGCATATCAGTGGATAAAACGATATTTGAACTCATCATATATTCATATAACTTAATAGGTGTAGAAAAGTTAGTAAATACTGAAGGAATATTTGGAATAACTGTTAATTTTGATTGTTTTAAAATATTTTGAATCTCTTTTTGTGTTTTGTATCCTAAAAAATTTATATTTTTTAAATTATATTTATTTATAATATCTAAAATTTTTGTTTTTTCTCCATCTCCAATAATATTTAATTTTAAATTTGAAAAGTGTTTCATATTTTCTACTAAAAACTCAACACCTTTCCACGGCTGGAAACTTCCTATATAATAAATTTCTTCTATTTTTGTAAAATCTTTTTTTATATACTCCAATTCAAATCCACAACCATTATGAATAACTTTTTGAGGTACTTCAAAAATATTAAAATTATTATTTATTTCTTTTTGTAAAGTTCGGTTTATAAAAGTAAGCCCTTTTACATTTTCATATACAAATTGTTCCATATATTTTATCTTTTTATTTTGTAAAGAAAATATTTCATGACATTCAAAAACTACATTTTGATTATTTTTAATCAAAAATTCAGCTGTTTTTAAATGTCTTACATAAAAAAAATCAAATCTATTAAAATATTTTTTTAAATTAAAATTAAAAATTTTATTACTTCTAATAACAAATTTTCTTGAAATTGGTATTAGTTTTAAATCACATTTTAAATTATAAAACTTTAATATATTATTTCCACTTTTTTCATATAATAAAGTAATATCCACTATTTTTGATAATTCACAAGATGTATTTATTACAGAAATTGTCCTTGCTTTTTTATCTGGTAGTTTTTCAGGATACAAATATGCTATTTTCATTTATATATCCTATCTTGAGATGCTAACATAAAAATATAATTTAATATATCATATACCATCTTTGATCTATGATTATTTGGTTTTGAAAATTGTTCTGCATCTATAACTTTATTATCCTTATAAAAAGAATAAAACATCCCATAATCCCTAGTAACTCCTATAGCTATATTAGATTTATCCTCAAAAATACTTCTTCCAATAAAAGAATTATTTTTATTTGGATAATTTATTAGATGTAATATAGTAGGTGCTAAGTTTATAGATGATGAATTAGCATAAATAACTCTATGTTTAATAAATGGATCATGAATTATTAAAGCCAAATCACCATAAATTTTAGAATTATTATACTTTTTATATTTACCTATACTAACATGATCTCCTGTAATAATTATAATAGTATTTTTATTATATTTTGAATGTTTAATATACTCAAAAATTTTTCCCAAAGCATTATCCATATTATAATACGAGTTATAAGTATTATCTAAACCTTTTAATCTAACTCCATCAGAGGCTATTGTAGAACCTAAATGAGTTTCTATTGTAGAAATACTCATAAAAAATGGTTGCTTCTTTTTATAATTTTTTAAGTACTTTATTACACCCTTTGCCATTTGTTGATCAGACATATCTGAATCTAAAGTATGCATAGGTTTTTCTTGAATTAATTTTTCTATATCTAAATTAAATAACATTTCTTTAAATCCATAATTTTTAGCTAAATCTTTTATTCTTTGTCTGGCTGCATTTCCATGATTTAAATATACTGTATGATAATTATATTCATTTAAATAACTAGGTAAACACTTTTTATGATAGAATTTATATATTTTATAATTATCTACAATATCTTTTACTCTAAACTCAGGATAAAGTGAACATAATTGCCCATAAATTCCTCTAATTGTAGGAAATGAATGATTTACATAATTTTTCACTATTATAGAGTTTTTTGATAATTTATCTATATTAGGTGTTATATTTTGTTCATGTGATTTATAAACATCTATATATTTTGCACTTAAGCTTTCAATAAAAAAAACTATAATATTTGGCTTACTAGACAAATTATTATCTTTTAGTGTATTTTTATAAAAATATGATTTTTCTAATGGATATTTAGAATCTGGATTAACTAATAAATGCGATTTAATTGCAAATTCTTTTTCCTCTTCTGATAACTTTATATTTAATATTTTAATAGGAGTTAAATATGTTTTTATTACTTTTATAAAATTTAAAACAGGACCTTTCTCTACATTATATTCATCAAATATATCATTCTTATGTTTATTTAAATTATAAAGATAAAAGTTTAATACACTAATAACAAATATTATTATAAAAAATTTTCTCCTATTTTTTATATTTATTTTTTGTAAAAAATATACACTACCTATTATTATAAAAATAAACAAAATTAAAATAAAAATTGTAAATTTATTTAAAAATAATAATATCTGTGACATATTATCAAGTGCATCAATAGTAATAAAGTTATTTGTGTAATAATAAGACATAAATTGAATGGTATCCACTAATAAGACAAATATAAATAATAAATATAAAAATATATCTATGATTTTATTTCTTTTAAACAAAAAAATAAATAATAAAGAAAGAACTAAATATTCATTTAAATACTCCTTATATACCACGAAATTTAAAATATTATTTTCTAATATTCCATTATGAAATATAACAATATATGTAATTATTTCTAAAAAAGCCAATCCCAAAAATAAACTAATAATTTTCAACATTTTTATTTTCCTTTATAATCAAAAATAAAACCAAATATATTATCATATATTTAAAACTTCTAATTTCTACTAATCCTCTAATAAAATAAAATCCTACATATGAACTAAATATAGAAATGATAAAAATCCTATCAAAAATATTATATTTATTATCTTTTATCAATTTAAACATATATTTTATAAATACAAAACTAAAAATAAAATATAATAAAAAACCTAAAATCCCTGTTTTATATAATAAATTAATAAAAATTGGCTCTGTACTAATATAGTCAATATAGTTTTTATTATACTTAACATAAACTTTAGGTGCATTATAATCATAAAAAAACTTATTATATTGTTCGCTTCCTAAACCTAAACCTGTTAATAAATTACCATGTTTAATAAAAATTGGAAATCTTGTTTTTATAATAGTTATTCTACCATTCGGTTTAACCCCTTGTGTTACTTTCTTCTTAATAAGGTTAGAATGATTAAATAAATAATATCCTGTACCTATTAATAGAATAACCCCTATCATTGTTCCCATAATAATTTTCTTTAAATATTCTTTTCTTATCATAGCAATTAATATAAAAAATAATAATGTTTCTCCTATCATAGAAATCCAAGCACCTCTAGCACCTGTTAATAACAATTCAAAAAAACCTAAAAGCAATATAATAAATATTATATATTTAGTTTTATTTTTTATAATAAATAATCCACCTAAAAGAAAAGGATATAAAATTTCAAAATAATCGCTATAATTTCTCTCTAATCTAATTGAAAAATCTAAATTACTATAACTATAATAATTATATCCATATTCTAATGTATTAAAAATAAAAGCTAATAAAATACTCCAAAATAACATTTTTGATAATAATTTGACATTTTTAATACTCAAAGATATTAAAGCAAAAATAGATACATTCAAAAATTCTACTCTAAATTCTTTTAAACTAAAATCTACATTATAATAAGAAAATAAAACTGATATTAAATTTGCCAATAAAAATGCTAAATAAAGATTTATTATAAATTTATTATTATTATATATATCATATTGATAATTCTTCTTCATTATATTTATAATAAAAAACAATATACTACCATATAATCCTATATATTTTAAAAAAGTAAATCCTTCTATAAAAAGACCAAATAAATATAAACTTAAAAATCCAATAATAATGTTTTCAATCCATTTCATCATATATCTCCTCTAATTTATTAACAATATTAACCCAGTCAAACTTTTTTGCTGTCTTAATACCATTATGCTTAATAAAATTATATAATTTTTCATCATTTAAAATATTTTCTATTTCTATTTTAGCTAATTTAGCAAAATTATCATAATCATTAATTACAATGCTATTTTGGTAATTTTGTAAATATTCAACCATTCCCCCTTTATAAGCACAAATAGTTGGTATTCCACTTGCCATAGACTCAATTACAATCATACCAAAAGCTTCTTCTATTCTAGATGGAACTATCACTAATTTAGCCATTTTATATAATAACTGTATTTTATATGGGGATACATAATCTAAAAACTTAATATTATTTAATAATTTTGAATCTTCTTGTAATTTTTCAAAAAATTTTCTTCGTTTTCCATCTTTTGAAATTTCCCCTATACAATAAAAATTATATTGTGGTAATAATTTAGCTAACTCAACTATTTTATCCACTCCTTTTTCAGGACTTATTCTCCCAACATAAAAAATACTATTTTCCAACTTTTTAGTTTGATTTGCATACAAAAATTTATTAACATCAACACCATTATAAACAACTTTATATGAATTACTATCTACTTTATTCATAAAATAATTTTTAATAAATTCACTACATCCAATAAATATATCTATTTTAGGAAAATCTTTCTTATCAAATGCTTTAGAAACATTATGCATATGTAAAATAATTTTTATATTATTATCATATTCTCTAATCCATTTAACTATTTCTTTTGAACCATAATAATTATGAATATGTATTATATTAGGTCTAATTTCTTTAATAAGTTTAAAAATCCTTTTGTTATATGAATAAATATCCCATCCTAAAATTTTTTGAAAAATCCTTTTATAAGGTTTACTTAAATGAATTCTATAATAATAAACTCCATCTTTAAATTCCTTATTGGGTAAAAATTCGTTAGATATAGATAAAATATGTATCTCATATTTTAATATTTTTTTACTAACTTCATGAATCCATGTTTGAACTGCTGCTCCTTTTAATGGTGGTATTTCATGCACAGGGCTTCCAAACATTACTACTTTTTTCATCTTTTATCCTTGTATAATAAATTATCCAAATACTTTAATAATTTATCAACATTTATTTTCCAAGTAAAATTATTCTCTACATAATTTCTAACATCTTCAAATTTATAATTAATAGATTTGATAATTTTTTCTCTTAAATCTTTAACATTTTCCACTTCAAAGAAAAATCCATTTTCTCCATCTTTTATAATATCTTTCATTCCACCATTATAACTTGCAATTACTGGCAATCCACAAGCCATTGCTTCTACTATTGTAATACCAAATGCTTCATGCCCTATACTTGGTTGAATAAAAATATCTGCCATATTCATATATTTATAAAGTTCTTTATTTGGAATACTACCTAAAAATAAAACTTTTTCTTCTATTTGTTCATCTTTTGCTAAACTTTTTAATTTATTTAAATATTCACCATCCCCAATTACTACATATTTAACATCTAAATCTTTAATAGCTTTAATAACTAATTGATACCCTTTCCAACCAACAATTCTACCCACACTTAATAACACTTTATGATTATCAATTTTATATTTTTTTCTAAGTTCCTCTCTTATATTCTGATCTTTTTTAAATAATTCTATATTAACTCCATTATGTAATACTTTTACTTCTCTTTGATAACGATTTTGTATAATCTTTGCATTTTCTTTACTAACTGCAAACATAAAATCTACATATTTAGAAAAAAATTTATCAAATCCATAAAAATCCTCCCCACCAGAAATAAAAATAACTTTTAAATTTGGATTAAATTTTTTCATAAAATAAGCGACAAAAAAATCTAAAGGTTTTCTAATAATCAAATAATCATATTTTTGTGTTTTTAAATAACTATAAGCATTTTTAAAAAAACTAATTCTTTCTCCCCATTTTCTAAATCTATTTCCTAAATCAAATATTTTATCTCTTGGAGTATAATCAAATTGATGGATATTTAATTCTGGATATTTAATAAAATTTCCTTTTGCAGTAACTATATCAACTTCAAATCCCCTTTTTTCTAATTCTTTACTAACTTCCCAATAAAATGTTTCAATCCCACCTACTTTTATAGTAGTAGTAACATTATACATACAAAATTTCATTTAAATTCCTTATACTTTTTATATACCTCATCTACACTAATAAGTCTCATTGCACTATCATCTCTTTGTTTTTTTGGTAATTTTTGAATAAAACTCCCATCTTTTTGAATCACTTTATGTAAATTTAAATCTTGATAAGGACCAATTCCTTTTGAAGTAGTAGCAGAAAATAACGATAATGTAGGAGTTTTTAAAGCTATTGCTAAATGCATAGTTCCTGTGTCATTTGTAATAAGTAATTTTAAATTTTTTATTAAATATGGTAACTCTTTTATAGATAATTTTCCACATAAATTTTCTGCTTTTGGATAAGATTGAACAATTTTTTGAGCTAATTCATACTCATTTTGAATTCCTGTTATTACTATTTTTTCATCTATTTTTTTAGCTAATTCAATAAACCTCTCTATTGGCCACATTTTATATTTATCAGCAGCACCTATTTGAAAAGCTATATAATCATTATATTTTTTAAATTTTAAATCTAAATTTTTATCATTAAGTGTTCCAATCTCCATAGTAGTATCAATATTTTTTCCACCAATAAATCTTACTAAATCTATCCTATCTTCAATAGTATGTTGAGACTTTTTTTTAAAATCATACGAAAGATATTTTTTTAATTTAGATTTTGTAGGATGTTTTAGAATATAAGGAATATTACTTAATACACAAAGTTGAATATCTTGAGGAGAATTTGAATGTAAAATTAAGGCAATATCTGGTTTATATTTTTTTATTTGCTTTATTGTAGAAAAAAATTTTTTATATTTTCCATCATATTCAATAATTTCGTCTATATATTCAAAATCTTCAAATAAAGGAGAATAACTACTTTTTAATATAGCAATAATTTTAGCATTTGGAAATGATTTTTTAAGTGATTTTATAGCAGGAGTTGAAAGAATAGTATCACCTAATGCAGTATTTGAAATTACTAAAAAAGTTTTAGAATTTTTGAAATTTTTTATATTTCTAACTTTATAAAATTTAGATTTAAAATAAAAATATATTTTAAAAACTTGTTTTATCAATCTTTTTTCCTTATATATTTATTTAATCTATACATAAAGCCTGCTCCATCCATAGCCATTAAATATTTACCATTGTCATTTATGAAAGAATAATGATGAACATGTGTAGAATTCCATTTTATTCCACAAGAAGGAGTAATTGTATAAATTAATTCTTCATTAAATTCATTTTCATTTAATTTATTTATCTTTAAAAAATTAAGTCTTTTCCCATAACCATCTGAACAATCTTGAGCTGTTCTAAACAATGTGTTTTTATATTCAAATATCATACCTGCTGGTCTTGAAATAGATAAATTATCATTATAAATAGGATTATTCTTATGAGCTTTATATTCTCCAAAAAAATCATTTGCATAATAAATATTTAATTCATTATGTTTATTTGTAGACACAAATAAATACCATAATCCATTATATTTAATTAATGTAGGATCTGCAAAAAATTCCCCTTTTAAAATAGTTTTTATTTTTTTCCATTTATAAGGAAATTTTTCTGCTTCATAAATATCTATAGTTTTATTAGCTCCGCTTTCTGGAATCATATAAAATTTTTGATCTATTTTATAAATTTTAGGGTATGAAAGATGATATTGTTCTTCTAAAACAATCTTATCATACTTAAAATTTATACCATCTTCACTAATAGCTAATCCAATAATTCCTCTTCCTTCTTTACCTATTCTTTCTATTTCAAAAAATAAATAATATTTATTATTATTTTTAACTAAAAAAGGATCTGCCACTCCTTTTGCTTTACAATCTGTAATATTTATTTTAGAAATTGTAGGTTTATTGAAGTTTTTCATTTGCTTAAAATCAAAAGGATTATCACCTTCAAATATAACTATACTCCATCCTCTTTTAGTAACAAATGTTCTTATAAATTTATTTAACTTTTTCAAATTCTTCCCTTTATTTTTTCTACTACCAATTCACTATCAATATTTTTTGCTACTCTACTCTTATCTTGAATTACTAAATTTTTATATCCCCACGGATACCATTTATCCATATTTGTTTTACCACTAATTGCTATTGTTTTAGTGTTAAGTGCAGGGGCTATATGCATAGCACCTCCATCAAGAGTTACAAAAAGTTTAACATTTGAAACAATTCCACACAATTCTAATAATGATTTAGTAGGAATATATTTAGCTTTTGTATTATTTTCTAACCATTTAGCACTCTCTATATCATCAGGTTCACATGAAATAATAATATTTTCATCAATATTATCAATAATTTCCTTAAATTTTTCTTTTGGATATCTATTTTCTTTAATTCTACTTGAAATATGAAATAAAATATAATTTTTATACTCTTTATATTTTTCTTTTAATTCCTCATCAACATAAAAAAACGGCTTTTCATCATTTGCTTTTACTTCTAAATGCTCTAAACATCTATAACAAAACTCAACTTCATGTTCATTTGGATTTGGTTTGATATGATGAGTGAAATTATCTTTATTATTTTTATCTTTTACCCCTATTCTCATATTAGCACCACTTATATTGCTAAACTGCTCAGCTGAACTTGAATATCCACTTCTAAACACCACAGCTACATCATATTTTTCTTTTTTTATATCCCAAAACATTTTAATTTTTCCAAAAAGAGCTTTTATTTTATCAGATAAACTTTTTTTATGTTTAGGTTTTGTATATGAATATATTTTATCTACAAAAGGATTGTTTCTAATAGCCAAAAAATTATAACTATTTACAACAATGTCTATTTTAGCATTTGGATATTTTTTTCTAAGGGCTTCAATAGCAGGAGTTGTGCATACTAAATCCCCAATATTATCATTTCTTATAAGTAAAATTTTCATTTTATATGCCCTAAACACTTATTTAAGATTTTTTTTCTATTTTTATATTAGGCTGTGTATCTATCCACATAAAATATAAAAAAGCCCCTAATATTGCAAATCCAAATAAATAACTAATAATTTCTATCATTATTCTTCCTTTCCTAAAACTTCTAATAATTTCATATATTCTTTTGTTAAAGTATCAATTCTTTTAATTGAAATTATTATTCCTATAAATCCTATAACTAATATTATCATTATAACTAAATTCATTTGTAATTTATTTTGAGAAGCACTTACGATTATCCCTAGTGTTCCTGAAACAATTCCAAATATAACATATCTCCAAAATCTTAATTTTTCTAATAACAAATCAAGTTCTTTTTGTAATTTTTCTTTTACTCCCACTTAATTAATTCCTTCATTTCTTAACCTTCGCATAAATACTTCCAAAAATATCATTTTTAAAAATAAAAAGTTGTTTTTTTAGCCATTTATCATCTTTTTTTACAGATATTCTTTTTATTTCATCAAGTTTATTATCTGCTTTATTGATTCCTCTTTTTGTAGTATATAAAACTTCATATCCTATTTTTTTAGCTAATTTAATATCATTTTCATCATAAATACCACGAGGCCAACAAAGATGAGTAGTTTCAAATCCTAATTTTGCCTTAATTCTTTCTTTTGATAAAATCAATTCTTTTTCTAATGATATTTTACCAAAATAATCATCTCTATGGAAATGAGTATGGGAATGAATATCAAAAATATCTTGCATATTTTCTACTTGTTTCCAATTTAAAATTACTTCATTACATCTTTTTTGGACTATTTTTTTACATTCATTATGTTTTCTTTCTACAAAAGGATATTCTATTTTACTTGCTTCATCTATCCAACCAGTAATTATAAATAAAGTAGCTTTTAGATTATATTTTTTTAAAATTGGATAAGCAAACTCTAAATTATCTCTCCATCCATCATCAAAAGTTATCAAGACACTATTTTTAGGAACACCAATTTTACCTTTTTTATAATTTTTGAATTCATCACTTGTTAAAGTTTTATAATTTTCACTAATAAATTTCATCTGTTTATCAAAATTTTCAATGCTTGTAGCAATAAAACTATCTTTACTTAAAATATGATGATACATAATTACCGGCACACTCATTCTAATTCCTCAAGTTTTTTATATAATTTCTCTGTTTTATTTACCATTTGTTCTACTGAAAAATTATCTATTATAAATTTTCTTGCATTTTGCTTGTAAAAATTATATTTTTCTTTATCTTCTATCATAGTTAAAATTTTATTTTTTAAATCTTCTACATTTAAAGGTTCAAATAAAAGCCCATTTTTTTCTTCATTTACACATTCAGGAATACCTCCTACTCTACTTCCAATTACAGGCACTCCAGCACTACTCGCTTCTAATAAACTTGTCCCAAGAGCTTCTTCTTTTGAAGGTAAAACAAATAAATCAAAATCACTTAAAATTTTTGGCACATCATCTCTTATACCTACCATAATAACTTTATTTTCTAAATTTTTTTCTTTTATTAGTTTTTGAAGATTATCCCATTGTGGTCCATCACCAACTATCAATAATTTAACATCTTTATTAATTTGTGAAATAGCTTCTATTAAATCTTTATGTCTTTTTGCTGCTCTTAAAACTGCTACAATTCCAACAACAAAAGTATCATCTGAAATATTATATTCTTGTCTTAACTTTTTTAAATTATTTGGTTTATATAAATTTGTATCAATTCCAGTATAAATCGTAGTTGTGTTTTTCACACCCATACTTTTTAGATATTCTTCTACCGATTTTGATACTGCTACTGTGATTGTGCTTAAATTATATGATTTTGGAGAATTGATTTTTGTAAGAAGATGACGAGTTCTAACTACGGGAGTTGATGTAATTTTACCTACAATAGCACCAAGCCAAGCATCTTTTCCAGAGTGTGTAGAAATAACATCTATTAAATTTTTTCTTACAATCCAAGCTAATTTTAAAATAGTTAAAGGGTTATAAATTTGTCTCATTTTTAAAGGAATAATTTCAGCTTTTATCTCATCTTGATGCTTTACGATTTCACTATCAGGTTGAGCTACAAAAAACACTTTAAATTCATCACTTAAATGATTTATAAGTCGTTGTGTTCTTTTTTCTTGTCCTCCCCACCCTTTTGAATACTCAATCTCTAAAATTTTCATAACTTCTCCTCAATAATCTTATAAACTTCTTTCATATCAAACTGCATCAAACAATCACTGATTTTACTTCCATTACATCCATCTTTTCCACAAGGAATACAATCCCAATTATGCTGAATTACAATATTTTTTCCCATTCTTTGAATTCCATTTTTTGCATTATATCCACTATCCATCAAATCATTATCCCAAGGACCCCAATTAAATGCACCACTTGGACCAAAAAAAGCAATTACAGGAGTGTTCACAGCAGCAGCCATATGCATAATAGCAGTATCAACTCCTATAAAAAGTTTTGATTTACTTGAAAGATAAGCAACTTGATTTAAACTTAATTTTGCTGTTAAATTTATTGGATTACTTTTACAAAATGACAATATACTTTCTACTTTTTGAATCTCTTTTTTGTCTGGACTTGCAGTTATTACTACTTTTTTGCCTTTATTTTCTAAATAATCAATAATTTGAGCCATTATTTTATCATCTATACATTTAAAAAGCCATCTTGAAACTGGATGAATGTGAATAAATTCTTCATCTATTAAATTATCTACTATTTTTTTATCTTCTTCACTCCAAAAAATTTCTACTTTTTTTTCAAATATTTTTTTATCAATTACACGAATTGCATCAAGATTATTTTCAATTATATGTCTTATTAAAGTTGGTTTAGGCATAGGATAATTAAATGCATTTTTTAAAAATAAATTTTTTTTAACTGGATATCCTATTTTTATTTTTGCTTTACTAAATTTAGCTATAAAAGCACCTCTATCCCCTTCTGTAGTGTTTATTACAATATCATAATCTTTAAAACTTTTTAAAAATTTAAACTCCTCAATAAATCTTTTAAGTTTTGGTAACTTTTTATATTCATTACGATTATAAGTAAATATTTGATTTATATTTGGATTATATTTAAGCATAGCCTCAGTGCCTTCATTTACCACTACATCTATTTTACTATCTGGATAATTTAATTTTAAATTTTTAATAAGTGGTGTAGTTAAAAGCACATCTCCTATATTTCTAAATTTTATTACTAATATTTTCAACTACATATCCTTTATAAATGTTTCAAAGGCTTTATAATAAAGTCTATTATTTGCTGTGATTTTATTATTTAATGGATTGTAAAACAAAAATTCTATTTCACTAAATTTTTCTACTACTGCCATTATTTGATCTTTGTTTTCTGATGTTTCTACAATATGAAATTCATCATTTTCAAATATCTCTTTTGCTATTTGTTTAAATATTTTTATCTCTTCTTGATTGCATTTTTTTATCATAAAAAATCTAATTTCTCCTACTGCTAATTCAAGCTCACTATCTAAATATTCTTTTAGTGTATTAAAATATTTACTTTTAAATAACATCTTTTGAATTTGTGCTATTGTCCCCCCTAAATAATCCCATACTAACTCTTTTTCTTTTATCCCTTTTATTTCTAAATATTCAAATGTAGCTTCTTTATTCATATGATTTATCTCTTTAAATTCACTTGTTACTTTTAGTTTTGCTTCGTTGTATATTTGATTTATAAATAATGTATTACTTGATAAAATTACTACATGTGCTAAATGAAGCTCTTTTGTAAGTCGGACACAAAAATTTAAAAATTCTTTTAATAAATATTTATCTTCATTTAAATAAATATCTTCTAATGTTTGAATCTCATCTATTACTATAAGTTTTGTCTTTTTTATTTTTTTCAATTCTTCTATTAATTCATTAAACAGATTTATTTTATTTTCTCTAATTTTTTTTAATGTTTTTGCTTCAAGCTCAAACACTCCAAGTTTATATTTTCTTTTTAATTCTTGAGCTTCTTCATCTTTTTCTTCAAAAAAGGCTGATACAAAATCATGATAATTACTTACCATTAAGCCTCTAAAATTTATATATTTTACCCAATGTTTTTTTAATTTTTTTTCTATTATATATTCAATAAGTGTTGTTTTTCCTGTGCTTTTTGGCCCAAATAGCCAAAGTATCTCTTCTGGCACATTTTCAAATCTATCTATTAAATATTTTATCTCTTTTTCTCTATTTACAAACTCTTTATTTCTAAATTTATCTATTTTCATTTGTTATCCTTTATATATTTCCAAAAAGTATATTCACTATAAAGTTTTGCTATGACAAACCCATCCCAACCTTCTAAAAATCCAAGTTTTATAAAGTAAAGTTTAAAAAATGTCCAAAAAGGTGAAATTAATGCTTTCATTTTATTCGTTTTTGCTCCAATTGAAGAATATCTATTTTGTTTAGTTATAAACTCCTCTATACTTTCATAAGCTAAATGTTTCATAGGATTTTTAAGATACCCTTTTTTACAATTACATTCTACACTTTCATGCACATCTCTATCATTAAATTTTGCTTTTGTTTTATCAAATAAACGGATTGAATAATCTGGATAAAGTCCTAAATATTTAATATCTTTTCCCCAAAAATTATTAAGCCTTGGTGTAAAATAAGCATCAAATTTTGGACTTTTTAGCTCATTTATAATCTCTTCTTTAAGTTCTTTTGTAATTCTTTCATCACTATCAAGCACAAAAACCCAATTATTTTTAGCTAATTCTACTGCTTTTTGTTTTTGTTTTCCAAAACCAAGCCATTTTTGATATTCTACTCTTGCACCTAAATTTTTAGCTATTTCACAAGTTTTATCACTACTTCCACTATCAAGTATTAAAACTTCATCTGCAAATGAAGCTGATTTTATAGCATCTTCAATAAATTTTTCTTCATTTTTTGTAATAATCACTACACTTAATTTATTCATATTTATCCTCATAATAATGCTTAAATCTTCTATGAAACCAATACCATTCTTCTGGCTTTTGCTTAATCATTTCTTCAATTACTTTACTTTGAAGCTGGACTGA
>Ga0256836_1000908_pt1 | contig 14353 bp, 15 predicted proteins | sample 4561380metaG_FD_185974 | JGI IMG/M metagenome (GOLD analysis project Ga0256836, IMG submission 185974) | Hydrothermal vent microbial communities from Guaymas Basin, Mexico - 4561-380 | ecosystem: Environmental > Aquatic > Marine > Hydrothermal vents | place: Mexico: Guaymas Basin | collected...
CATACTCGTGGCTCAGAATAGCGGCCCTCGCGTTCCCCAAGTGGAAGGCACCGTCGGGGTTAGGTGCGAAGCGGGTGACGACCTTTCCCTTCTCCGCCCTGGGAAGCGGGGGAAGGCCCTTCTTCTCTTCCTTCTTGGCCTTCTTCTCCTCAAAGAATTCGGGGTAAATCTCCCTCAGCTTCGCCTCCTGCTCCTCAAGGGAGAGGGCGTTTACCTTCTCGACTATCTCGTTTACGAGCGGGATTATCTCCTTTGCCCTCGGCCTCAGCTCCGGGTTCTCGCCGAGAACCTTACCTATTACCGCCTTCGGGTTCGCCTTACCCTTGTGGGTGTAGGCGTTGATGAGCGCGTACTTCCAGATCAGCCGCTCTACCATTCACATCACCGGAAAAAGAAGAGGCGGGGAGGTTATAAAGGTTAAAGTTAAGGAAAGGATCACTCGGCAAAGGTCAGTATCTTGAGGTTCACCGGCCTTCTGACGACGTTGGCCTTCCTCGCCCCGACGAGGTAGCGGACGTTGTTCTCGCTGACTATGTCTATGAGCCTCTGAGTGATTATCCCGTTGAAGACTATGGCGTAAATGTTATCCCTGGTAGAGATCGTCGTGAGCAGATCCCTAACAGGAATCTCGGCAATGACGTTCATGTTCTCGTCAAGGAGTATGGCCGTCTGCTCCTTCTTAACGCGCTCTATGAACTTCTCGAACTTTTCTATCTCCGGGCTCTTTGCCTGCTGGATGGGCCGGATTATTTTCTCTTCCCTCGGCTTCTGCTCCACGGGCTGGGGCTTTGGCTCGTGCTTTGGAGCGGGCTTGACCTCCTTGGAGGGCGCAGTTCTTTCTTTTTCTTTGAGAATCTCGTAGAAGTTCTTGCCCTTGTGGAACATCTCCGTTATGACTTGCTCGGCCGGGATCTTGCTCCTCAGGGCCTTAACTATCTCCTTCTTGGTGAGCTCTTCAACCTCCTTGCCCTCCGGGGCGCGGGCAACGTAGTCAACGTCCGCCACCTGAAGGAGCTCCTTGAGGATGAGCTCTCCACCCCGGTCGCCGTCGGTGAAGGCGGTAACTATTCTCTCCTTGCTGAGCTTGATTATTGTTTCCGGAATGGAGGTGCCTTCGACGGCTATCGCGTTCTTTATGCCGTGCTTGAGAAGGTTGAGAACATCCGCTCTGCCCTCGACGACGATGATCGAGTCGGAGAACGGGACGTGCGGACCAGCTGGAAGCTTCTCAGGGCCATACTCTATAAGCTCCTTAGCACGGACGGCCTTCTTGACCTCTTCGGTGAGCTCCTGGGTCTCTGGAATCTCCTCCTCCATGAGGGTTTCGAGTATCTCCTTGGCCCTCTCGATGATGTACTTCCTCTTGGTTGCCCTGACGTCCTCGATGCGGAGAACCTTTATGTGGGCCTCGGCCGGGCCCACGCGGTCGATGGTTTCAAGGGCAGCGGCGAGGATCGCAGTTTCGACCCTGTCAAGGCTCGACGGGACTGTTATCGTTCCGTAGGTCTTTCCTGCCTTTGTGTGAACCTCAACGCGAATCCTGCCGATCCTTCCGGTCTTCTGGAGTTCCCTCAGGTCGAGGTCATCCCCGAGAAGGCCTTCGGTTTGTCCAAAAATAGCACCGACAACGTCGGGCCTCTCAACGACACCGTTCGCCTCAAATTCTGCGTAGATAATATACTTGGTCGTTCCAAATTCATCCTTGGCTGACATATTACCACCCCTTATTCTTTCTGCCTTCCTCTTTTCGGACAAAATCTGATGCAGGACGTGCTTCTTCCTCTTCATTGAAACCCCTCCAACCGGGGGTCAGAAACGGAGACGACCTTCATGTAGAGACCGTAAAGCTCCTCAACGCCTTTGATGTCCTTCTTTGCTATGCGCTTGAGTTCCCTTCTCGTCTCAACGTCCACCCGACACGGGTAGCCCTCGAGATAGGAAACGAGCTTCTTTGCGAGCTCTTCACCCTTCCTGTCGAAGTCAGTAAGGATCATGACCTCCCGGTAACGTGAGGCGATGAGAGCGATTTCGGCAAGCGGTAAGCGTGATAGCCTTATTATCTCCGCTCTGACCCCCAGATTCCTCAGAGCCACCTCGTCTCGCAGGCCCTCCACGATGAGGGCACCTTCAAACTCTCGCAGTTTCTCTATAAGCTCCAGGAATCTTTTATAGTTTTCGGCGTACATAACGCCCTCGCCGGAAGAACATCTCAAGGGTTATAAATCTTTCCACATAACATTATAACATTGGGGGTGATCCAATGAGGCGCCCCTTGGTACTCCTCCTGATAATTTTTCTTGCCTCCCCTGCCCACGCACTTCATTTTGAGAACTGGATCAGGGGATACGTTGGACGGGAATGGGTCTCAGGGGAATACCTAATTTCCGTGGATGATGAAATCGTGGTAGCAGGGACGACCACCGACACCTCCTCCGGGGGGTGGGGAGTCTTCGTGATGAAGCTTGACCGGGAGGGGAACGTAGAGTGGTCAAAGGTGTGGGAGGCGAAGAATGATGTGGATAGCATCACTGGTGTTGCTATAGATTCCGAAGGCAGAATTTACGTTGCGGGAATCCTGATCGACGGAAAATCGCAGAAAGATGGCTTTATAATTGCGTTCTCTCCCGAGGGGTACCTGCTGTGGCAAAAACTCATTAAAACTGATAAGGACGATTTCCTGTCCTCAATAGCGGTTGGAAACGACGGTCTTTACGTGGCGGGCTCAAGCAAGGGACTTGAGTTCAGGACGGGAACGGTGGCCTCGGCCTTTCTCGCCAAGTTCGACGCCGGTGGGAATCTCGTGTGGGCCAAAGCTTACGAGAACGGCTATTACACGACCTTTGGCAGTATCGCTCTCCTGGGGAACAGAGTCTTTGTCCTCGGCAGAATAGCCATACCAGGTGAGTGTGACGTCCTGAGGGCCAGACTCTGGTTGCTAAGGCTCTCAAGCGAGGGTAACATTGAACTCCAGAGAACGACCAGGGCACTCAGCGCCAAGACCCTTCTGAGCTTCAACGGGAGCCTTCTCGGTGCCGCTGGCTCCACCCTGTTTGTCATAGACGAAGAAGGAAACGTGAAGTGGGCGCGTAACCTTAAGGTTCACCTGTATTCAGTCTCCGCATCGGGGAAGGGCCTTGCAGTCACGACCGATGAGGGAGAGCTGCTACTTCTAACCCCGGATGGAAAACCCCTGAGGGGAGTGAAGCTCTCGTTCTATCCGTACACTGGCGGGGAGAGCATCACGAACGCGGTTTGGGTGGACGATCAAGTAATAGCGGTCGGCACATACCTGTTGGACGACTACGATAAGCTTCTCGTCCTGAAACTTCCCCCGAACTTCCCCTATGGGGACATGATACGGCCCCTTGGAGAAGTTGAATCCTCTCCCGTTGAGCTCGAAGATCTTGGTGCCCCCGAAGTAGAGGTGAGGGACGCGAAGGACGTACTACAAGTCCTCGACTGCAACGGAGCAGTGGTGGAATGGGCACCCGAAGCCGTCTGGATATATCCCTGGGCGAGACTTGAGGTCATAGTTCCAAGCTTCGGAGCCTTCGTGAAACTGAAAAGCAAACACTACTCCGTCGACTTTGCCCCCGATCACAGCGTCAACCTGACGGTTCTTCCCGATACCTACAACATTTCGGTTACGCCACAGATTCCGGGAAGCTTCAAGCTTCAGGAGTTCAACACGACGGTTTCCATAAACCCCGGAGACGAGCTCGTCCTCTACGTTGATTTTGAAACGGGAAAAGCCTACCTGAGAAAAGTGAACGAGAACACGACGACCCCTCAAACTTCCACTGAGGGCACGACCTCTACTATTTCCAAAACGGAATCAAGAACTACGGGCTCAACGGCACGTTCGGAAGGAACCTCCTCAACGCCCTCTGAAAAATCAACGAAAGATGGCGGCATCTGTGGCCCTGTGGCGATAATCGCAGTTGCCCTTCTGCCCCTCCTAAGAAAACGGTGACTCAACAACTCTCTTCTATTTTTCCGTGGTAGCTCATCGGCTCCTCGTAGAACTCCTCTATCAGCTTCTGTAGCCTTTTTGAGAGCTCTATCTGAATCCCCCACGAGCCCTCGATTTTGCCTCTGGCCGCCATCCTGCCCAAAAAGCGCTTCATCTCCTCGCTCAGTGGACTCGGCTTGCATCGCGCCCAGGGGGTTCCGGGAAGGGGCATGAAGTAATGGGCGCGAACCTTCCCACCCTTCCTCATGACCCACTTCATCAGCTCGATGCTCTTCCTCTGGCTTTCTGCTGTTTCGTTCGGCAGGCCGACGATGAAGTCAACAACCGGCTCGAAGCCGTATTCAACCATGTACTCCACCGCCCGCTGAACGTGCTCGACGCGATGAAGGCGGTGCATCGCTTTCAGCATGGCATCGTCCCCGCTCTGGGCACCGATGGCAAGCCTCCTGTTGTCGGCGTAGTCAATGAGGAGCTCAAGGGTCTCGGGTAAAACGAACTCGGGCCTGACCTCGCTCGGGAAGGTGCCATAGAAGAGCCTCCTTCCCTCCTTCCTGAGGGGCTGGAGGGCCCTGAGCAGGGCCTCGAGCTTGTTTAACTTGAGTATTGCACCCGGACTTCCGTAGGCGAAGGCGTTGGGGGTTATGTAGCGCATGTCCTTCATCCTCCTTGAATAGTGCACGATCTGGTCTATGGGCCTGTGCCTCATGCGGAAGCCCTTGATGTAGGGTGTCTGACAGTAGTAACAGCGAAAGGGGCAGCCCCTGCTTATCTCTATCGGAGAAATCAGACGGACACTCTCTGGGTACGGCGGGAAGCGCCAGAAATCCTCTACCTTCGCGAAGCCGGTAAAGGTGAACTCGCCATTGAGGCGGAAGGCCAAACCCCGGATTTTTGCCAGCCCGGGCGTTATTCTGTAGCCAGTTCTCTTCAGGGTCGTTAAAAGGTTGTAGAGCACCTCCTCACCCTCACCAACGACGGCTATGTCAAAGCCGAGTTGATTGAGGGTGTGCTTTGGCATCGCTATTGCATGGTAACCTCCTGCAACGAGAAGCGCGCCTCTCTCCTTCAAAAGCTGGACTTCTCGCGGAAGGTTGCCCCAGATTTCCTCGGTGAAGAACGAGTAGAGAACGACCTTTGGTCTCGCTCTTAGAATCTCCTTGAAGTCCTTCGTTATGAGTAGTTCGCTTAAATCGAACCCCTGACTCTCCAAGGCACCGAGAAGGTGAACGAAGGCGTTGTGGTTGCGCTTGGTCATCCTGACCGCTATTTCTGGCATGGTCGAAAGCGCGGAAAGATGTTTAAAACGCTAACGGTTCAGAAATGAGTAGAAAAGCTAGAAAAAGCCATCAGGTCCTGATGGCGAGCTTGATGTCCTCGGCCTTGACGGTCTTCCTGCCAGCGTGCCTGGCGAAGTCGTTAGCCTTCCTGGCGATTTCGATTGCGTACTCCTCGAGGTACTCGGCGAGGACCTTGGCGGCCTCCTCGCTGACCCTCTCAGCGCCAGCCTTCCTTATAAGTCTGTCAATTGGGGCAATCGGCAACTCGGCCATTTCCCACACCTCCATAAAGGGTTTTTCAGTATTCTTTTGGCCATAGAAACTATATAAAGCTTTCGGTAAATTGGGGGCTGAAGGCGGCCGATATGGAAAATTGGCCGTGCCGTATTGGTAAGTGGAGTGAACAGCCGAAGGACAACAATGCTCTCACCTTAAGGTGTCAGAGAAATTGAGAAAGGGTGCTCCGGATAAGCAGTGGAAAATGAAAGATTATCCGGCGTTACAGGGTTAGTTAACGCAAATCTTTCAAGAGTCAAGAAGGCCTGTGGTGCGGGGGCGGGGATTTGAACCCCGGAACCCCTGCGGGACGGGACCCTAAATCCCGCGCCTTTGACCAGGCTCGGCAACCCCCGCCCGAGAGAGGTTCCCCGACCGCTTAAAAAATCTTTCGATCAGAGGAGCCCGGTCTTTTTGAGACCCCTAGCGTTTAGTTCCTCGTCTATGACTCCTCTCACGGTGTTTTCAAGGATCTCCCCCACGAGCTTCTCAAGTAGGTCTTTCATTTGATCTATGTCGTGTCTCAGTCCTTCGAGGAGCTTTATGTACTCCCTCGCCATCTCCAGCTGGCCTTCCTGCCTTATCAGCTGCTCCTTGAGGTGTTCGAAGTCCTCCTTCATGACCTCGCAGCGTCTTATCTCCCTCTGTGCCTCGTCGAGCTGTCTTCTCAACTGGGCGTTCTCCTCTTTGAGGCTCTTGAGAAGAGCTTCCTTCTCCCTGAGCTGACTCATAACTTCCTCGTATTCGCTCTGGAGCTGGTAAAGGCGTTCTATTTCCCTCAGGGGAGGGACTTTTCCGTCGCCGAGAACGATAACGTCTGGCCCAACGTTTACAATGTCAGTCGGCTCTATCCTCACCTTCGTCTCGTTCGTGAACACACCCTGCCCCTTTCCGAGGTTTTCAACGATTTTCATCTTGAGAATGAAGTAGAACTTTGTTCCCTCAACTTCCACGTTTATGTCGGTCACGTAGCCGAGTATCCGTCCGGTGGTAAGTGAAACAACGAACTTGTTTATCAGCTGATTGGCCCGGTCGCCGGAGGGTACCATCATCACCACCGCTTGAATTGGGCTCTAAAGATACTTAACTTTTCCGCAAGGTTTTATTACCCCGGGAGCGAGGCCTCGGAGGGGGAGCGAGATGATAATCTTTGTCGGGAGGTCAAACGTTGGTAAAAGTACCCTCATATTCAGGCTCACCGGGAAGAAAGTGAAGAGGGGAAAGAGGCCCGGTGTGACGAGAAAGCCAGTTGAGGTCGTGTGGCGCAACAGGAGGGTCGTTGATATGCCTGGTTTCGGTTTTATGAGCGGCCTCCCGCGGCAGGTTCAGGAGAGGATTAAGGACGAGATAGTTCACTTTATAGAGGACAACGCCGATAAAATTGATCTCGCCGTTCTCGTCGTCGATGGTAAGGCCGCACCGGAGATAATAGAACGGTGGGAGAAGAGGGGGGAGATACCTGTAGACGTTGAGTTCTTCCAGTTTCTTCGGGAGCTTGAGATACCGACCATCGTCGCGGTCAACAAGATTGACCGGGTGAAGAACGTCCAGCGGGTAATCCACTACCTGGCTCAGAAGTTTGGCGTTCCCCTCGATGAGGTGCCCGAGACGTTCGTCCCGATCTCGGCCAAGTTCGGAAAGAACATTGAGGAGTTAAAGAGACTCATAGAAAAGAAATTGGGGTCATAGAACTTCGAGAACGACGTGGGTTATCGTCTCCTTTACTCCATCGAGCGACGCTATTTCCTCCAGTACCTCGTCCAGTTTGCTCTTGTCCGCCTCTATTATGAGGTCTATGTCGCCGGTGACGCGATAGATCCTCTTTATCTTGAGCTTCCTCACGTTCTCGTACACCTGTCTCCTCTTGGTTGGCTCTATCCTCACGAATATGAAAACATCGCCCTTCTTCTCCCCGAGGAGCTCAAGGGCCTTCTCCGTGAGGTCTATGAACCCCCTGCCCGTCCTTATGTACCCAAGCTCCTTGAGGACCTTGAGGTGGTTGCTGAGGGCCTGCCTTGTGATGCCGAGTTCTTTCGCCAGTTCGTCCTGCGTTTTCTCGACTGTGTGAACTTCTAGGGGCCTGCCCTCCTCGTAGAGTTTCTTGAGAAGCTTCAGTTGCCTGCTCGTTAGGGAATTCCTTTCCATCTTTCCACCTCCGCCCCGTGAAACTTGACTCAATTAGTGATTTTGGTTTTATTTTGTCAAGCCTAACATTAATTTAAGGGGCAGAGACTTTTATAAGGCTTTCCCACAACTCCAGCGGGGGAAGAGTATGGAAGGTGTGGGCTCAAACAAGGCTATCTACACCACCGACGTGCCAGAAGACAGGGTTGAGCTCGTGGAGATGATAGCTAGCCTTGAAAAGCCCGTTGTCATGTTCATCGGTGACGTGGACAGTGGTAAAACGACTTCCCTAACCTTCGTCGCCAATGAGCTCGTGAACCTCGGCTATCGGGTTGGCATAGTCGACAGCGATCTGGGCCAGAAGGGAATACTCCCCCCCGCCACCATGAGTCTCGGTATAGTGGAGGAGAACTTTCCCAGCCTCTCCGAGATCGAGCCCTATCTGCACTACTTCATAGGAATAACCACACCCTCCCAGTACATAGGGGAAACGGTCGTTGGTGTGAAGAGGCTCGTCGATGTTGCGAGATCTCTTGCGGATGTGGTTCTCATAGACACAACCGGCTTCGTAACCGGGCCGGGTTTTGAGCTCAAGAGACTCAAGATCGAGGCTGTTCGGCCGGATCTGGCCGTTTTTATCGAATCCACTGGAGAGAGGGAGCGGGCCATTGAAGAGCTCATCGAGGTTTCTTCATCGCTGACCGAGACCGTTCTCCTGAGGAGGAGCGACAAGGTGAAGCCCCACTCTCAGGAGGAGAGACGTGCCATAAGAGAAGCCAAGTGGAGAGCTTATTTCTCCAGCTCATCATCTGTTATTGTGGATCTCTCAACTCTTCGCGTTTCCGGGACTTCAATGTTCTCAGGAAGGCCCCTAACAGGAGAGGAGAAAGAACTCTTCGAGAGGCTCCACGACTGGGTAGTTTTGGCCGGCTGGAAGGGAAAGGAAAGCTACACGGTCGTTAAGGCGGACTCCGGAAGGAGGCCGTACAACAGGTCCGTCATCAAGGCGATTGACTTTGAAACGCTGAGCAACCTGCTGATCGGATTCATTGACGAGCTCGGTTTCTGCCTCGGGCTGGGCATCCTCAAGTGGCCCCGCCTCAGCGAGGGCCTACTCGAAGTTCTCACACCCCTCAGTGAGGATGAACTCTCCCGGGCCGTCGAGGTTCGTTTCGGCAGGATACGGGTCACAGAGTCTGGAGAGGAGCTCGCACTTCTCAGGCGTGAGGAACTTTAGTAAACCTTTTTAAGTCCCCTAAGTAGGTTTGTTAGGTGCGTCTAATGGAGCTGAGGGCCTTCGTGGAAATAACCAGACCCCACAACTGCGCTTTAGCTGGGTTAGTTGGTGTTCTGGGCTCGATGGTAGCGCTCGGCTCCGTCCCGGAGGGAAAAATTCTCATTCTCGTGTTTCTTGTAGTTTCCCTTGGCTGTGCCGGTGGAAACACCATAAACGATTACTTCGACTACGAGATCGACAGGATAAACCGCCCTGAGAGACCGCTCCCCCGGGGTGCTATGGACAGGAGAACGGCCCTCTGGTACTCACTCTTCCTCTTTGCCGTTGGGCTTGCCTTGGCGCTGCTGATTTCTCTCAAGGCCTTCGCCTTTGCGCTCCTCGCGTACATCACAATGTTCCTCTACGCCTGGAAGCTCAAGCCCCTTCCTTTCATAGGGAACATAGCCGTCGCCGCTTTGACCGGGGTGACTCCCCTCTACGGTGCAATCGCCGTTGGGAAGATTGGCCTTGCCGGAACGCTGGCAGTGTGTGCCTTTCTCGTTAACGTTGCAAGGGAGATAGTCAAGGACATAGAGGACGTTGAGGGCGACCTCAAAAAGGGAGCTAAAACGTTGCCCATAATCCTCGGTCGCAGGAAAGCCGCTTACGTGGCGGCGTTTTTCGGAGTCGCGACGGTGATAGCTTCTTTCCTCCCGGTCAAGGCCGGTGTCGGTGTTGGCTACTATGCGATGGTTCCCGTCGATCTGATAATCCTCTACGCCGTTTACCTGATCCTCAGAAATCAGGATGAGAAGACCGCCCACAGGTCACAGCTACTGCTCAAGGCGAGCATTTTCCTTGCGGTTTTCGCATTCCTGATAGCCGCTTTGATGTGAGGTGATATTATGGAGTTTAAGGACGAGATAATTAGAAAGCTTGATGAAGACGGCCTCTGGACGGTCGTCACCTTTAAAACGCCCTATGGGCCCGGAGAGACCATGAAAAAGCTGGCCGAAGTCATCAGGAGCGCCGGATGGAAGATAACCTTCAAGGCAAACTGGTGGACCGCGGACATACCCTACGGACTAGTCAGAATAGACGCGGTCAAGGAAGGAAGGGAGAAGATAATCCTCGGCAAGTGGGTTCTTGGAAAGGAGTGCAAGCTCATAAAGATCGAGAACATGGGCCTTGAGAAGGGCAGGGACGAGTTCTTCCGGATGGTGAACAGCATAACCTCAACGCTGATTCACGATCCCGTCATAAGGACGATGCGCGAGCAGTATTGATCAAGAAAGGAAAAAAGCCAAGATTCGGCCGGGGGTCAGAGGGGTTCGTAGTAGCCGGTCTCCGGCTCGTATATTTCCCCTTCCGCAAGGAGCCTGGTTATTGCCTCCTCGACCGTTTCCTCCTCGAACTCCTTGGAGAGCTTCTTCACTATGAACTTGTGTGAGAGAGGCTTTCCTTTCTCCCTGAGGAGCTTCATAACGGCCTCTTTGGCCTTTTCAAGCTCGGGGTTCTCTACAGGTTTCTCCTCTTCCTCGACTTCCTCAAAGAGTTCCTCCTCGAGCTCCATGCTCCTCTGTTCGAGCATGAGCGTGTACAGCTCGTCGATCGTCATGAGGAGGTCCTCGCTTACCCCCTTGTTCTTTGCTATGACCTTGGCCTTGGCCGTTATACCGTAGCGGTCGTAGATGTCGAAGGCTATCCGGGCTTTGCGAACGTGCTCCGCTTTCTCCTTGAAGGTCTCGAAGCGGTGGAGCACCATCATGTTCGGGTGCACCTTGGCGACGCCTTCGACGAGTATCTGCTTGTCGTCGCGCCACTCGGCAACTTTCCCGATGACCTGAACGAGATCGCCCTTCTTGACGAGCTTTACAAAGCGAGTGTTGTCCCTGAATGCGAGAACCCATATCGTTCCAGTCCCGTCGTCGATCTGGAACTTGCCGTAGGTTTCGTCGTCGCTCAGGAAGGGCTCCCTCACGACGGTGGCGACCACCTTGACGCGGTAGACCTTTCTGGCGTCCTTGGTGATGAGGTAGTTGGGCTCGAGGTCACCGTCGCTCTTGACGTAGTAGCCTTCGATGACGTCCTTGAGGTAGACCCTGCTCGCGGGAAGTCTCTTCTTCATTCCTCCTCACCCCCGAAGAAGCTGGCCATCTCCTCTATCCTGGGGAGGTACTTCCTCTCGAGCTCCCTTATCTCTTCGAGTGCCTCGAGATCGACGCCTGTGAAGTCCTGAATTACTTCACCGTAGATGTGGACGCTCTCGTCCCTGATTACCCTGCCTATGACCCTGACGAGCTGGCCGTTCTCCGGCAGGACGTTGTCCTCGCTTTCGATGAGTATGACGCCCGTTCCGTCGTCGAGCCAGAAGGTGTAGTCCATCCTGTCCACCTTGAAGGCCTTTCCGATGAGCGAGACCCTCGTATCGTCCTCGCGTATCTCGGCTATCTTCCTCTCAACGGCGGGTTTCCTCCTCCTGAAACGGGTTTCGGCTTCCATCTACCTCACCTCTCGCTACCTTCGAGCATTTTGAGGGCCTCCCTCAGCTGGGCCCGCTCCATCGCTATCTCGCGCTTGAAGTCGAGATCGTCCCACGTGAATGCCTTGAGCATCAGTCCGAAGAACTTGTCGTCGATGACGTTGCCCCTCACCACTATCTCCCTTCCGAGTATTGTGTAGAACTTCTCCTCCGCCAGCTTCCTTGCGGCTTCCTTTGGTGTAGCCCCCGCCTCAATGAGCTCCTTCTGCATCTCCTCTATTACCTCTGGATCCTCCCCGAGGAGGTCAGCGGCCTCGTCGCCGAAGAGCGTTATCCTGATGTAGCCACTACCGTCGTCAAGTCCGAAGTCAAGAACGGTCATCTTTACGGGCTCGACTTCTCCATGTTCTATGCACGTCCATGAATCGGTTGCCGGGTCGTAGTCGACCTTCCTCCGGCACTGCGGGCAGGCGTTGTAAACAGTTACCCGGTAGACCCTCGCGATCGTTCCCCTGAGTTCAACGAACCGCTCCCCTCCTTCGAGCTCGGCTATTTTAACGCGTCTGTAGTTGTAGCTTCTGACTTCTTCCAGAGGAGGTATCTCCTCAACCCTTGGATCGTCGCTCGGGTTGATTATGACCCTGCTCCTGAAGTTCACGTGGAGCTCTATACCGTTTCTGCCCTCCCTGACGCTTGGATTTATGACCTTAACGACGTCCCCGACGTTGACCTCGTTGTAGTACTTTCCTACCTGGGAGTCCCACAGAACGAGCCTCGCCTTGCCGGTGGCGTCGTAGATTATCAGGTTGGCAACGACTCCCCTGCTCCCATCCCTTTTAGTATACTCCCTGGGGGGATACTTTCTCAGAACCCTGCCAACTATGTTAACGCCGCTCATCCCGGGAACGAGGTCGGCTATGTGAAGGGCCTCCTCCTCGCCCTCAAGGTTTATGCCGAGCTCCTCCGCGAGGAGCAGTGCAGCGGCATGTTCTCCAATGCCTTCGCGCTTCATTATCTCCTTTATCCTGAGGTTTATCTCCCTCTCGCTCATTCCGGTTCTGGACCGGATGAGCTCAAGGATTGCCTCCTTTGTGAGCACCGCCATAGAACTCACCTAAATGGTAATTAATTGGTTGGGTATTTAAACCTTTCTCTGAGGGTTCCCCGGGTGCATAGAAGAGCTTTCCTGCCTTTTAAAGGAGAAAGAGATACTGAGAGGCTCAGGAATTCGGAACCTCGGTTTCTTCGTTTTCTTTCTTGCCACCCTCAAGCTTCTCAATGATGTCGGTGTACTCGGCGTGGATGACCTTCTTGAAGGCCTCCTTTATCACGTTTGGATCGTTCTCGGGAAAGCCGTAGAGTTCGGCGAACTTCTGGGTCGTTCCGAGGATTTTAGTCCTCTCGTAGGGCTCGGCGTAGATAAGGCCCATCTCTATCAGCTTCTTTATGTGCTCGTAGGCCTGACTTCCGCGGAGCTTGACTATCTTGCTCTGCTCTATCGGCTGGAGGTAAGCTATGAGCGCGAGTGTCTTCAGCTCGCCCGTCCTCAGATCGGGCCTCGGCATGAGGTGGATTACCCGCTGGCTGTACTCCTGCTTGACCTGCATCACGAACTTGTCGCCGAGAACTCTTACAACCTCTATGGCGCTCTTTCTCTCGGCGTACTCGGCTGCTATGAGCTCGATGAGCTTTTCGAGGTAGTCGAGGGATTTTATTCCCAAGGCTTTGGAGAGCTCCTTCAGGCTTAAGGGCCTCCCAGAAACGAAGAGGGCGGCCTCGACGAGGGCCTTGTCTTCGAGCAGTCCCATGATTTTCACCCTGAAAGAATAGGGGAGGGAATAAATAAAGTTTGCTGGCTCAGTGTTTCCTCAGGAGGAGGGGGAGAAGGGCGAAGAGAACTATTGATGCGGGGCCGCACTGGTGTGAATCATCGGCAACCTTCGCCGTCATTGTAGTTGAGCTCGTGCTCGTTTCGGCTGGAGTTGAACTGAGGGATACGTCCTCAACCCTGAAGGTAACAGGCAGGGATCCCATTTTGAAGTCGAGGTACAGCTTCTTCGCCTCCCCGAGGGCGGCTTTCCTGTCCTTCCCGACCCCGCTGATAGTGAGCCGGGTTGTGCCGTATTTGGTTGGATCAAACCTCAGGACGTAGGGCCCGTAGAGGTTGAGAATCTTCCTGACGAAGTTCATGGTGCCCTCTTCGGTCTGAAGGGTGTAGTAAGAAACCTCAATGTTAATCTTTCTGGAGGAGAGGGTTCCTTTGACTTCGGTGTACAGTTTTTGTGGGACGTCGGCGAGAATGATCTTATCCTTGCCCAAGGCTGTGGCGTTATCAACGATCTCCTCCGCACTCTGGTTCTGATACTCGATTACCGTAATGTTGAATGCCTCCTTGAGCCTTTCAATGAGCGGTTTTGGAGTTCCAGTGCCCGGTTTAGGTTCCCCCATGAAGTCCTGAGAATTCATCTCCTGGTAAACCCTGGCTGAAACGACGAGAAGCGAATTCACCGGTGGGTCAAGATAAACATCAACCGGCCAGCCGAGCTTACCAGATGCTACCTCCTTGAGCTGCGCCGTGACCTCTGGAGGAACCCTGAAATCAACCCTCCAGCAGTTGGGGCACATTTTTGGTTCAAGTCTGTAATCGGAAACGTTAACGCTCCTCCCCACAACGACGCCGTTGAACTCGATGCGAAGCCTTCCAAAGCTTTCGGCGATCTTTTTGATACCCTCCACCTCTTCCGGGGTCACGTTCTCTGCCTTTATTCTGATGAGGTAGCCTTCCCCGGTCTCTTCCAGTTCAACCCGGAAATCGGAAATCCCCGTCAGGTTGATGCGCTCCCTCAACAGAGAGACGGCCTCTCTGAGGACCTTAACGTCCACGGGCTTTTCAGGTTTTATTGCTAAGCTGGCTTTTCCCGAAGAGTTGACCGCGGTTACGGGGCTTAGAAGGAAAAGACCCGCCAGCAGAACCGCCACTATAAGAGTAACGGTTCTCAACGTAC
>Ga0256836_1000911_pt1 | contig 14311 bp, 14 predicted proteins | sample 4561380metaG_FD_185974 | JGI IMG/M metagenome (GOLD analysis project Ga0256836, IMG submission 185974) | Hydrothermal vent microbial communities from Guaymas Basin, Mexico - 4561-380 | ecosystem: Environmental > Aquatic > Marine > Hydrothermal vents | place: Mexico: Guaymas Basin | collected...
TCTTCTTCCCTCAACTCCGGCAGCGTCAAGGGCTCCACGGATTATCTTGTACCTAACACCCGGAAGGTCCTTAACCCTTCCGCCCCTTACAAGAACAACCGAGTGCTCCTGAAGGTTGTGGCCGATACCGGGAATGTAGGCGGTAACTGAGATTCCGTTTGAGAGCCTTACCCTTGCAACCTTACGCAGAGCAGAGTTAGGCTTCTTAGGTGTAGTCGTGAAAACCCTTACGCAGACTCCCCTCTTCTGAGGGTTGCCCTGTAGAGCAGGGGCTTTTGAGCGCTTGACCTTCTTCTCGCGCCCCTTCCTAACCAGTTGGTTAATCGTGGGCATACTACTCCTCCTGATATAGTTTGACGGGCTGAATATAAGCAAAGGGAGAAGAGTTTGTCAAGGAAAATAATAGGGAGAAAAGGAGGGAGGGCAAGGGAGGGAGCTCCCCCCTAATCACACACCACTTCTCTTAGACTTCCTTCTCTCAAGCCTGTTCAAGGCCTCAATAAAGGCAAGGGCAGAGGCCCTGACAATGTCGGGGTCAACTCCCCTTCCGCTGACCCTGAAGCCGTTTCCCTCAATCGTGACGAACACCTCTGCAAGGGCGTCAGTTCCAGCAGTTAAAGCCCTAATCTTAAAGTCCCTCAGCTGAACTTCATCTCCGATTGATAGGGCATTCTTTATTGCTTTATAAGTTGCGTCAACAGGGCCGTTTCCGACGGCAAGTCCCAACTTCTCCCCTTGGGGAGTCGCTATTTTAACGGTGGCAGAGGGGATTATTCCCTCCCCGCTTACCGCCTGATTGTAGAGGAGCCGATAGGTCTTCTCCTTAGCTCCCTCAAGGCCCTCAACTATAAGCTCAACGTCAACATCGTAAATCTCCTTCTTCCTTGAGGCAAGCTCCTTAAACTTCCTGAAGGCCTCCTCAAACTTTTCGGGAGAGAGCTCCACCCCCATCTCCTCAAGCTTCTTCTTAAAGGCGTGCCTTCCCGAGTGCTTACCGAGAACTATCTTGCTCTCGGTTAAGCCGATGTCCGAAGGCCTCATAATCTCGTAGGTTTCGGGGCACTCAAGGACGCCGTGCTGGTGAATTCCAGACTCGTGGGCAAAGGCGTTATCGCCGACAATGGGCTTGGTTTTGGAAATCAGAACTCCGGTTAACCTGCTGACAAGCTGTGAGGTCTTGTAAATCTGCTTGGTGTCAATATCGGTGTAGACGGGAAACTGGTCGGGGCGAACTTTAATTGCCATAACTACTTCCTCAAGGGCGGCGTTCCCGGCCCTCTCGCCGATTCCGTTTATAGTGCACTCAACCTGACGGGCTCCGGCCTTAACGGCCATGAGGGAGTTTGCAGTTGCAAGGCCGAGGTCGTTGTGGCAGTGGACGCTTATAATTGCCCTGTCTATGTTGGGGACATTCTCCCTGATGTAGAGGATTTTCTCGTACCACTCGTCGGGAACGGCGTATCCAACCGTGTCGGGAATGTTTACGACCTGAGCTCCGGCCTCTATAACGGCCTCAATAACCTCACACAGGTACTTAAGGTCTGTCCTTCCGGCATCTTCGGCCGAAAACTCAACTTCCGCCCTTCCCTCACTTACCTCTCTAATCAGCTTAACCGCCTCAACGGCCCTCCTTAAGGCCTCCTCACGGCTCATCTTCAGTTTGTACTTAAGGTGAATGTCGGAAGTGGCTATAAAGGTGTGAATCCTTACCTTGTGCCCCTCTTTTAGGGCCTCCCAGGCGGTCTTTATGTCAAGCTCAACAGCCCTTGCAAGGGAGCAGACGGTTGAGTTCTTAACCTCTTTAGCAATCCTCCTAACCGCCTCAAAGTCTGCCGGAGAGCTAACTGCAAAACCGGCCTCTATAACGTCAACGCCGAGCCTTTCAAGCTGCTTGGCTATCTGAACCTTCTCGTCAACGGTTAGGTTAACACCCGGGGTCTGCTCACCGTCCCTCAGGGTGGTGTCAAATATGTAGAGCTTTTCCCTCTTCAAGGGGCCCTCCTAATTGCAAATTGTTTGCACCTAAGTTAAACCTATCCCTAACGGTAAGGTTTGGCAATTTTAATACAATTAATTCTGACTGGTATTCTGGAGGAAAGTTAAAGAGGGTAGCGGCGGGAGCTCTTCTCCTCTTTCTAAGCTCCTGCGGTGGAGCAGGTGACGCCACCCAGCAGGCAAACCCTTACTCACTTTACAGGAGCTCCTTCTTCATTCAACTTCAGGGGGAGCTCCGTACCGATATACCTGCAAAGGTCTACGACATTGACCTCTTTAACACCCCAACCGAAACGATAAAAAGCTAAAAGAAAAGGGGAAAGTAGTCATCTGCTACTTTAGCGCGGGAACTTACGAAGAGTGGCGTCCCGACGCGAGAGAGTTTGACGAGGAGGACTTAGGAAACCCACTACCAGACTGACCGGGGGAAAGGTGGCTCAACGTAAAGAGCGAAAGGGTAAGAGAAATAATGAAAAAGAGGCTTGACTTAGCAGCAGAAAAAGGGTGCGACGGCGCTGACCCGGACAACGTTGACGGCTACCTCCACGACACCGGCTTTGAGATAACTGAAAAAGAGCAGTTTAACTACAACACATTCTTGGCAACAGAGGCAAAGGAGAGGGGGCTACTGGTCGGCCTCAAGAACGACATTCCCCAAATAGAAGCCTTACAGCCCTACTTTAACTTTGCTGTAAACGAGGAGTGCCACCAGTACGGCGAGTGTGAGGAGTACCTGCCCTTCCTGAGGGAGAAAATGGCAGTCTTTAACATAGAGTACGACGAAAAGTACCTAAAAGACGAGGAAGCTTTTAAGGAGCTCTGCTCCTCCTCAAAAGAGCCTGGAATGAGCACGATAGTTGCCCCACTTGCTCTTGACGGCAGCTTCGTCAAAAGCTGCGACTACTGAAAACCGGCCCTTATACTCCGCCAGAAGTCCAATTTTTTTCAATTCTTTCGTTTATGAAAATACAGATAGCTTTCAGAAGGAGAAAGAGTTGGAATTTTTCAGAAGGGACTGCGGCGGAGAAAGGGACGGCTGTCTCCTCAGCAGAAAAAAGTGGCTCGTAAAGCTGTGGCTGAAGGAGCTCCCTCAGCAGGTAATTGAAGAATTAGAAAAGGAGCTCTCAGAGGAGCTCCAGGTTTTCGCAGGTCTTAGCGTAAGGGAAGACAGCCAGACGACAACGGAGCTCCTGCTCCTTGATAAGCAGGGAAAGAGCGTGGGAATAATAACCATAAAGAGGGAGTGCTCCCTGAGCAGGGAGAGCTACTTCCCCGTTTACGCCATCCTTAACGCTAGGGAGGAGAGCAGGAGGATTGCAGAGCTCCTTAAAGAGAGGCTGAAGCCCTACCTCCTGCCCGAGCTCTCGGTAAACCTTTCCTTTTACAACCCCTGGGGAAGCAACCCGGAATACTCCCTCTCCTCCCGGGAGTTTGCCAAAGGAATAGAGCCCAGACTCTTCTACGGAATTGACGCAGACGCCCTTGCAGAGAGCTATTTCCGCTCGGCCAGAACTCTGCTAATCCTTTACGGAGCTCCCGGCACCGGCAAGAGCAAGCTGATTCAGTATCTCATTTCAAGGGCTCCCCGGGTTTACGGGAAAAGCGTTGAGGTGCTGGTTTTAAAGGGAAAGGGGCTCTGCAAGGCCGCTGCAGAGCTCCACACCTTCCTGACCTACGACATGGTAGTCCTTGACGACCTGGAGGTAAAAAGCCTTAAAAGGGGAGAAGACGAAGAAATTACGGCTCTGATTTCAACCCTCCTCTCCGCAACCGACGGCTTTATACCAAAGAAGGCAAAGGTGATAATAACGACCAACAAGCCTTTCAGAGGGATTGACCCGGCCCTTTTAAGGCCCAGCAGGTTATTTGACATTATTGAGCTGAAAGAGATTGACAGGAATGCATTTGAGAAGCTCTGCACAGAACTCCCCTACCTGAAAAAAGCAGAGTTCCTGTTTAGAGAAAACCCCAGCGTACCGGTAGCCCGGCTGGTGGAAGAGAGCGTCAAGGAAAAAGAAAGAGACTACTTAAAGGTGAAGGAGCTCTCAAAAAAGAGGGAAAGCTATCAAAGAAGTCTCGGCTTCTGAGGTTCTTTAAATCTCTTTGAGGAGGAAAGATGTTAATAGAGACAGAAACCCCTCTATCTGGAAAGGGGAAAATCTGGCTCAAGTTCGTTTTTGGGAACGAAAGCTTTGAAAGGTACTTTAAGGTGGAACTCCAGCGGGCACGCAAAAACAAATTTGTATACGAAGTTGAGAACAGTTTTCCAGAAGAAATGGTAAAGCTGATATTTGGCCACGACGCAGTAATAGTTGAATAATCTAACAGCTGGAGGCACTCCCTCCAGCCTCCACCTACCCTTAAGATTTAGACAACTGCCGTTTCCTCTCTTCAACAAACTCGTCAAGGAGCTCCAATACTTCCTCATCCTGAACGACGTTAAGAACGCGCTTTAAGGAGTTAAAACAATCTTCAACAACCCTTTCAGGGTTTACAAGAATGCTCTTGTAATATTCAAAAAGAGGCGCAGTAAGAGTTTTTGGTAAATCTGGATCTGGTAAATAACCAAGCCACCAACTATGCGTAGTCCGCAACCCCTTGGAAGAAAGTTTTTTCCTAAGCTTCTCTTCAACCTGCCCTACCGAAAATCGGTCGTTCTTAACTAAACCAACGGTTGACCAGTTCCTATTCCACCTCTCAAAGGCTACTGCTACTATTCCCCTATCTTCTGAGTCAAGCCTCCACTCAGGCTTCGTTATGTAAATACTTCCAAAGTCAAATTTGCTTACTTCAAAAGAAGACGGTAGGACTTCCTCCAGTTTTCTCTTCAAAGGCTGAATAAAATTGTTTAAGGCCAATTCCCCACGAATGTCGTCAAAGTAATTCCAGATGTCCCATGCAACCTCAAACCTTTCCCCCCTCTCTTCAGGAGTTAGTCTCTCGTCCAAGATGTATTTCTTAATTATCTCCTTCCTCTGAAAGTTCATTTCCAACCTCCCCTAAAAGTTTTCCTCAATCCAACTTATAAAGTCCCTTAAAAACCACCTCATTTTGTCGGCTTCACACTCCTTCAAACACTCCCTTAACCAAGGCAGCACAAACTCCTTATAGCTGAGCTCTGCGAAACTGCCTTCCTCCTTGAGCCTCCCTTTAAACTTTCCGTCTATGCTTCCTGCTTCCCTTCCCAAGGCGTCAAGGTAAATTAAGAGGAAGTTGTTCCACCTTCTTTTCAAATACTCTACGTAGTCCTGCAGCTGATTTTCCTGCTCACCGGCCCCGAGCTTGTTTTCTATTGCAATAACCCCCTCTGGAAACTTCAGGAAAACGTCTATCTTCCTACCTCTATCAGTAAGGTGTTCCGTCTCAACGCTTACCTGAGAAAGAGGCACATCCTTTAACCACTCTGGCTTTTTTTCCAGAGTTTCTAAAAACTTCCCGAGGAAGAGCTCCCCCTGCCCGTGCCCGCCGTTAGGGTCAAGAAGCCTTTTTATGAGGTAAGAAATTTCTTCCTCGTCCGGCTTCATAACTTCAACGAGGTTAAAGTCGGAAGCAAGATACCTGTCGGTATACTTCTTTACCTCTTTAGCAACTCTGTAGTTAAAAATTAATGGTTCAAAAAATTTTGATAGTTTTTCGCGGTAGGCTTTTTCTTCCATAAACCCTCCCCAATTCAACTTTCTTTTTAGAAATTTTATAGTTTAAGTAAATAGTCAAGTAAAGACCTAAAACCCCTTCTCTTTCAGTCTATCTACTGCACTCTTCCGCTGGGAGAGAAAGTGGCGGAGCTCCTCCACGAAAGCAGAAAACCTCCTCTTATTCTCCTTAAGACCGTAGGAGAGCCCCGGATAGAACTCCTTCAGCCTCTTCTCTTTCGCCACCTTTACTATCTCTTCAGAAGGCGGAACTATTTCAACGACCTCTTCCACCAGAAAACGGCTCGTAAAACGAGAGCCCAGAAAACCTACGAGGTAAACGAGGTAGCCCTCTTCCTCCCTCTTCAGGAAGAACTGAGTAGAAAAGAGGCGAACCTCCGAAAAGTAGTCCAGAGCTCCCTTTAAAGGAACTCTTACGCCAAAGAGAAAGGGCTTTTCGTCCTCTAGATAGAAGGTGGTTTTCTCGTACTTCTTCCTGTAAAACGCTGGAAGGCGCTCGTTTAGCCCCTCAAGAACCTTTAAACCAGCAAGGTGATAGGTGCGGTAAACCTTATCTTCCGATAGAGCTCCAAGGTACATAAGGCCGCTGTAAACGAAAATCTTTAGCGGAAAAAGCTTAAAGGCTGGAGAATTTTTATACTTAACTCTTAGAGCTCTCCCCTCTATTATTGCCCTGTGAAGCTGTAAGAGAAGTTTCTGGTCAACGGGAATAAACCTTTCAACAAATTGGGGCTCGTAAACGAAGGAGTTCTCTATCAGTTCTTTCTTCTCCTCGTCAAGCCTTCTACTGAGGCGACACACGAGCCCCAAAAAGGGAGAGAAAACTGGAAGAGCTTTGTAAGTTTCTGGAATAAAAGAGACAAAAGTTAGAAGAGAAACGAGCTCCTCGTCTGAAATAGAAACGAGGTAAGGAAGCGCCCTCTCGTTTACCCTCCACCTTTGAGGTCTTCTCCCCTTAGGAAAGCTCCTTTCCGACTCTACATAGCCTAAAGACTCAAGGGCTGAAAGAAGCCTATTAAGCTTTCTCCTCTCTTTACTGGTAGGAGAGGAACTCTCAAGAAGTCCTAAAGAGCAAAGGTATTTCTGAATCTCTGGCGTTGAAACGAAACTTCCCCTGTAAAGAAGAAGGTTTAAAACCTCAACGGCAAGTTTAAGCCTTGATGAATCCCACTCCATCTTTCTTTCTGGAAACGAAGAGTTTAGAAAGGATTACGCCGGTTATAAATCCGCCGATGTGAGCAAACCACGCAACCCCTCCCATTGAAAGGTGGGTGGCGGAGACCATGGCGCTGATAAACTGCATCATAAACCAAGCAGCAATCCAGACCAGAGCCGGAACGGCAACTACGTCAACGAGGAAGAAGATAAAAATTAGGGTTATTATCTGAGCCCTCGGGAAAAGAACCGCGTAGGCTCCCAAAACTCCGCTTATTGCCCCGGAAGCCCCGATTAGCGGAATTAAAGAGTTAGGGTAAACGAGGGCCTGGATAAGGGCGGCAACGATACCGCAAAGGGTATAGAAGATAAAGTACTTCAACTTGCCCAGCCTGTCCTCAACGTTATCGCCGAAAACCCACAAAAAGAGCATATTCCCGAGAATGTGCATCCATCCTCCGTGGAGGTACTGGTAGGAAACGAGGTTGCCGTAGGGGGTCAGGGGGTCGGGAGGGGGAACGTCAACCCCGTGGGTAATCTCGTAGGGGATAACGGCGAACATTGAGATAAATACTTCCCTTAACTCCGGGGGAAGGATAACCTCGTATAGGAAGACGGAAAAGCAGGCAACAATGATTAAAATCGTTACTACCGGAGTCGTCCTGCTGGGATTAATGTCCTTTAAGGGTATCAACTCCTACTCCTCAGCCGGTACTTCCGAAGCCCCCTTCTCCCCTGAGGGTAGGGTCTAAACTTTCAACCTGCCTGCCCTCAAGGGGGAAGAAGCGTCGGGGAATTAACTGAACGGCCCTCCAGGGGAGCTCCGGCTCCCGTGCATCGGGATTAACCTTTATGAGGGGAACCTTTATAGTCCCCCTGTAGGTCATGTCTATTATTCCTACCGAGTTGGCAAGGATAAAACCGCTCTTAAAGATTGATGAGCGGGGAACGAGGTCAAAGTAGTAACCCGGAGGGGGAGAAACCCTAACTCCCGTATCAAAGAAGTACAGGTTCCCCTCTTTTTTAATGAGCTTTACAAGGTGGAGGTCAAAGCCGCTGTCCGAGACTCTCTTTTTAAAGGGAGGGAGAGCTCTCTCCTCTAAAGAGTACTCAAAGAAGGTCCTCTCCCAGTCGCTTCCGGCTATGAACTTTAGGAACTTCTCAAAGAAGAGCTCCGAGCGCTCCTCACCTCCCTCATCGTAAAGGGCGTGGAGGAGGAGGTTAGCCCCCTCTCCGGTAAAGTAGAAACCATCCTGCGTTTCGCTGGGGTTAAAGGGCGCCAGGAGTTCGGCCAACTCCTTCTCAAAACCCTTTAACTTCGGAACGTAGAGAGCTCCCTCCCCCAAGACTCCGCCGGCCTCAAGAAGGCCTCTTACGAAATCAAGGTTAACTTCATCAACCTGAGGAAGGGATGGGAGGGTGAGGGTAAAGGAGCTCCCTTTCCTCTTTAAGTGCCCTCCCAAAAGGGACTGGAGCTTAACGGCAACGTCAAGGAACCTCTCGTCAAACTCAATAACCTTTCCCCTATAAAGAACCCAGGCAGCCGCCCAGCTACTCATTTCCCTTCTCCGGCTCGGAGTAGAAGCCTCCCTGCTCCCTTAGTCTCTTCTCCTCCTCAGGTGTAACGTCTATACGGCTGAGCTTGGGTCTGCCAAGCTGGTCAAACTCAACGATTTTAACGGGTATAACGTCAGAGACCTTAATGTGCTCAAAGATGTTCTCCCTTACCTCCGGCGGGAGTTTGGAGATGTGAATAAGGCCGACCTTACCCGGAGCAAGCTCAACGAAGGCCCCGTAGTTCTCAACCCTCGTCACCTTTCCGAGGTAAGTGTTCCCTACTGCAAGGTCTTTAGTAACGTCCTCAATCATCTTAAGGGCCTGAGCGGCAGCATCCTCAGACGGAGCCGAGACGAGAACCGTTCCGTCCTCCTTAATTGTTATTTTAACGCCGGCCTTATCTATTATGGCCTTAATTGTCTTACCGGAAGGACCGATAAGGTCCCTGGTCTTCTCAGGCTCAATCTTAGTAGTAACAATTCTCGGAGCGTACTGGGAAATCTCCTTCCTGGGCTGGCTTATAACCTCGTCCATCTTGTCAAGTATGTAGAGCCTTCCCTTTCTTGCCTGCTCAAGGGCCGTTGAGAGGACTTCTCTGCTTATTCCCTTAACCTTCAAGTCCATCTGAATTGCGGTAACGCCCTTCCTCGTTCCGGCTACCTTAAAGTCCATGTCTCCGAGGTGGTCTTCGTCTCCGAGAATGTCAGACAGGACGACAAACTTATCTCCCTCCATAATCAGCCCCATGGCTATACCGGCAACCTGGGCTTTTATAGGAACGCCGGCGTCCATGAGGGAGAGTGAGCCGCCGCAGACGGTAGCCATAGAAGAGGAGCCGTTTGACTCCAAGATGTCTGAAACAACCCTGATAACATAGGGGAACTCCTCTTCGGGAGGAATAACAGGCGCAAGTGCCCTCTCTGCCAGAGCTCCGTGTCCGATTTCCCTCCTTCCGGGTCCCCTGAGGGGTGAAATCTCGCCGACGGAGAAGGGAGGGAAGTTGTAGTGGAGCATAAACCTCTTCTGCTCTTCGGGTAAAAGCCCTTCAACTACCTGATACTCCTCGGGAGTTCCGAGGGTGGTCGTAACGAGGGCCTGAGTCTGACCCCTCGTAAAGAGGGCCGAGCCGTGAGCCCTGGGAAGGAGACCTACTTCAATTGAAATAGGCCTTATTTCGTCGGGCTTCCTTCCGTCAATCCTTACGCCCCTTTCAAGAACCATCTTCCTTACAAACTCTTTCTCGGCCTCGTTAAAGGCTTCTTTGGCAAGGTGGTGCTCCTCTTCGGGAATGTTAAGCTCTATGAGCATGAGCTCCTTGAGCTCTCTTAACTTCTCACGGCGCTCGTGCTTGTCGGGAATTGTGACAATGGGCTCAATCCTCTCAAAGACCCACTTCTTGATTTTCTCTTTCGTCTCCTCGTCAAGTGAGGGAGCAACAAACTCGTACTTGGGCTTTCCTGCAAGCTGGCGAAGCTCTTCTTGAGCCTTAACTATCTTCTTTATCTCCTCGTGGGCAAGCATGATTGCGTCAAGGACTTCCTCCTCGGGAACCTCTTTAGCTCCCCCCTCAACCATAACTACAGCGTCCTCGGTTCCCGAGACTACAAGGTTGATGTCTGCACTCTGGAGCTCCTCGTAAGAGGGGTTAATCTTCCACTGGCCGTCAACCCTTGCAACCCTTACGGCTCCGACGGGCTTCTCAAAGGGAATTCTTGAAATGTGGAGGGCAGCGGAGGCTCCGTTAATTGCTAAAACAGCCGGGTCGTTCTCCTGGTCGGCTGAGATTACAAAGGCAATTACCTGAACGTCATTCCTGAAACCCTTGGGGAAAATCGGCCTGATTGAGCGGTCTGTAACCCTTGCCTTTAAAACTTCCTCGTCGCTCGGTTTGCCCTCCCTCTTTATGAAACCTCCGGGAATCTTACCTGCGGCGTAGGCCCTCTCCCTGTATTCAACTAAGAGGGGGAAGAAGTCTATGTCCTCCCTCGGTTCTTCACTCATAACGGCCGTAACGAGAACCATAGTATCGCCCTGTGAAACGAGAACGGCGCCGTCGGCCTGTTTGGCCAGCTTTCCCGTCTGAAAGCGCATAGGCCGTCCGCCAACTTCAACTGCAACTTCGGATATCGGCATAGAAAACCTCCGGTAATTGTGTTTTTATTAAAGAATTTAATACAGAACAGGGGAATAATATCACAGGGAGGGGATAAGGAGGGAAGGAAGAGAAAGGGGCGGAGCGCCCCGAAATTTACTTCCTGAGACCGAGTTTAAGGACGATATTCCTGTACCTGTTGAAGTCCTTCTCCTTGAGGTACTTGAGGAGCTTCTTCCTGCGTCCTACGAGCCTCTGAAGGGCCCTTTTGTTGTAGTTGTCGTGCTTGTGCTCCTTAAAGTGCTCGGTAAGGTTCTTAATCCTCTCTGTAAGGATTGCAATCTGAACTTCCGGAGAGCCGGTGTCCTTCTCGTGGAAGCCGTACTTCTTAACGATTTCCTGCACTACGTCCTTATCCAGTGGCATCTAAGACCTCCCATTACTGTTTCACCGGTGGCAAAAGGCAAGTGGAAATTTATCAAAGGGAGAGTGGTTTGTAAAGTGGTCAGGGGGAGAATTCCTCTTTAATCCTCAGGAGACTCTCAATGAGCTCTGCGCAGGTTTTACTCCTCATAACGGCGTCGTTAAGCCTTGCTTTACCTCTTATTCCCTTAAAAAGCTGAGTTACGTGGGCCTTAATTACCCGGCACGCCCTCTCCCTCTCAAAGAACTCCCACATCAGAGAGATCTCCTTCAGAATAAAGTCAACCCTCTCGGACAGGGGAACCTCAATGTCCCTCTTTTCCCTATACTCTTTAAATATCCACGGGTTTGAAACCGCAGCCCTTCCCACCATAACCCCGTCGCAGCCGCTTTCCTCAAACTTCTCGTTAATCTCTCTCCAGCTCCTGATGTCTCCGCTGCCTATCACGGGGACGCTCCCTGCCATCTCTTTCAAATCTTTAACCCTTTTCCAGTCGGCCACTCCGGTAAAGCCCTGCTTTGCGGTTCTTGCGTGGAGAGCAATTGCAGAGACTCCGGCAGAGAGGAGATTTTCGGCTATCTCCTCTAAGTTATCCTCGTAAAAGCCCAACCTTATCTTAGCAGTAACGGGAACACCGTAGGGCTTAAGGGTTTTAACTGTTTCTTCAACGATCTTCTCCATCTCCTTGGGGAACTGAAGGAGGTACCCTGCGGCCCTTGCCTTTAAGACCTTTTTAACCGAGCAGCCGAAGTTTATGTCTATCGCATCGGGGCGGTACTTTTTGACGAGGATTTCAGAGGCCCGAGCGATTTCCTCGGGGTTCCTTCCGTAAACCTGAAGGTGAATCGGGCGCTCCAAATCGGTAAAGTAGGAGAGCTCCCTCTCGTCTCCCCTATAGATAATCCCGGTTGCGTTCATGAGCTCCGAGTAGGTTCTGTCGGCACCGAGCTCCCTTGCAAGGCGTCTGAAGGCCGAGTGGGTGTAGCCCGCCATCGGAGCTAAGATTACCTCCTTTTCTATCCTCAACACCTATCCCCCTAAACCGCAAGCCTTAATCCGAGCCTCTTTGCATAGGAGTAAACTTCTTCAAACTCCTCAGGGGTAATTCTCCTGCAGATTTCGGGGTAGTCGCAGGCCTTGTAGTAGGGGTAGTACTGCTCCATAACGTTGGTGTAGGTATTCCTCCCGAGGTTCTCTGCTATCCACTTTAAAACTCTTTTACTGTCTTCAGTCCAGCTCGGCATTACGAGGTGCCTTACTATCAATCCCTTAGTCGCTATCCCGTACTCGTTTACCTCAAGGTCGCCGACTTGACGGTGCATCTCAAGGAGGGCATCCTGAACAACCTCGGGGTAGTCGGGGGCTTTGAGGTATTTTGCGGCAAACTCAGGGCTTAAGGTTTTAAAGTCGGGCATGTATATCTGGACAAGGCCTCGGAGCTCCCTTAAAACCTCTACACTCTCGTAGCCTCCGCAGTTGTAGACTATCGGCAGTTTTAAGCCTCTCCTCCTTGCCTCTTCAACCGCCGCAAAAATCTGGGGAACCTGATGGGTAGGGGTAACGAGGTTGATGTTGTGGCAGCCCCTCTCCTGAAGGTGGAGCATTACGTCGGCAAGGTCTGAGACCGAGACGTACTCCCCCTCCATAAGGTGAGAAATCTGGTAGTTCTGACAGAAGACGCAGCCGAGGTTACAGCCGGTAAAGAAAATCGTTCCGCTTCCACCGAAACCGACTAAGACCGGCTCCTCGCCGAAGTGGGGTCCGAAGGAGGAGACCATTGGTTTATCAGAGACCTTACAAAAGCCAACCTCTCCCTCTCTCCTCTTTGAGAGGCACTCCCTCGGGCAGAGCCTACAGGGGGAGATGTAGGAGTAGAGCTCTTCAATTTTCCCTTCCATACCTAAACCGCCTGAATGTGTTTTAAGAACATTGTGGCGAAGGAGCCCTTGGGCAGGAAGAAGTGGCCGTATTTTCCTATAATCTTAAAATCCCTCACCTGAACGTAGCTCATTCTGTAGTCTCCCTTTATGCCAAGGGCCCTCAGCCCCTCCAAAACCTCCTTCAGGGTAAAACCCTCACCCTTTAAAACCTCTTCGTAATAGGCTTCAGAGTCAAGAAGCTTCTTTTTGTAGCCGAGAATAGTCCAGAACTTGGGGAGCTCTGAGAGCTCCTCCTCCAACCCCTCGGGAATAAAGAACCTCTCTCCTCCGTCAACCAAGTAGTAGCCTCCGAACCTCTCCTTTAGGTAGAGTTCCAAACTCCTGTTCCACAGGTAGGAGAGGTAGGAATCAAGGAGGAAGTTTTCAATCCACTTAAGCCTCCTCCTCGGCCTTTCAAGGAGTTTCCTTAGGAGCTCCCTTCCCCTCTCCCTGTTTCCCGAAACCCTCTGAACGTCGTAGTAATTGATAAACACTCCTCTCTCCTTAACGGGAAAGCCGGAAAGGTTAACGGCAAACCTGTTCCCTTTAAGCTGGCCGATTTTCACCTTCCTGCGGATTCTCTTTAAAAACTTGAGGGCAAACCACTTCTCACCGTCGGAGTTTGAAATAAAGTCTCCGAGAAAATCGGAGGAGGAGACCTTCTGAAAGGTAAGGGCGAACCTGTCCTTCATTCCGGCGTAGGAGAGGTTGAAGGCCTTCGCCAGCTCCTTCGTCGTGTAGTTTCTCTTGGCAAGGAGGTAGAGGTAGTACTCTCCTCTCTCGTCCTCCTCAAAGTCGCTCACCTCTTTAACAATGAAGTCTTCGGGTCTTTTCCTCTTCCAAGAAAACTCAACTTCTCTCAACCTTACCTCCTAAGTAGAAGGAGCCGGTTAAAACCGCAGGCTCTCTAAACTCGTTCAGTTTAACAGTCTCAAGCTCTTCCCCTTTAATTCCTAACTTGCCGGCGGCCTTTAGGAGCTCCACCGCCGACAGACCCCGGGGAGGAGGAAGTGAAACGGCGTAGAACCTCCCCCCCGAGCTCTCAAGGTAAGCCTTAACCTCTTTAAGGTTTTCCATCAGCTCCTTATCTTTAAAGCCCCCGAAGATTACTGAAGCATTAACCCCCAACTCCCTCAAAGTGGTGAAAAGGGCCCTCAAGGCCTGAGGGTTGTGAGCTCCGTCAAAGATAAAGGGGGGCTCACTCTTTAAAACCTCAAACCGCCCGGGGAGGGTTGAGCTAAACTCCCCCGGAATCAGGAACTTCCTCCCCAAGAACCTCTCAGTTAAGAGCTGTGCCGCCCTTATTGCACCGCTTGCATTCTCGGCGTAGTGGCTCCCTACCATCTTTAACTTAACCGGCAGCTGCCCCATGTAGTAAAAGCGGGCTCCCTCAAGGCTTACTTTAACCTCTTCAGTCCAGAAATCACGGCCGTAGAGGTGGAGCTCCCCCTTAAAATCGGCCCTCAAAACTTCTAAAACCTCCGGAGGGTTATTAAGAGCCACCCCTACCATCCCC
>Ga0256836_1000913_pt1 | contig 14292 bp, 15 predicted proteins | sample 4561380metaG_FD_185974 | JGI IMG/M metagenome (GOLD analysis project Ga0256836, IMG submission 185974) | Hydrothermal vent microbial communities from Guaymas Basin, Mexico - 4561-380 | ecosystem: Environmental > Aquatic > Marine > Hydrothermal vents | place: Mexico: Guaymas Basin | collected...
AGAGAAGCAAGGAGTTCGTCCAGAAGGCAGGAACGGTAATCCTCGTTGGCTCGATAATCATATGGTACCTCAGCAACTACCCGGTACCTATGGGAACCGGGAAGAGCTACGCCGAGAGACTCGGCCATCTTGTCGCGCCCTATCTCAACCTCATGGGGCTCGACTGGAAGGCGGGCGTTAGCTTAATCTTTGGAATAATTGCCAAGGAGAACGTCATCTCAACCTACAGCATCCTCTACGGCGGTCTGAGCGGCGACGCCCTGAGGGCGGCAATGATGTCCGCCATGAGTCCCCTGCAGGGCTTCGTCCTGGCCGTCGTTACCACGCTCTACATACCGTGCATAGCCACCATTGGTGCCGTAAGGGCGGAGAGCAACTGGAAGTGGGCGCTCGCGGTCACGGTGTACATGATAACCGTTGCCTCGCTCCTCGGAATCCTGATATGGCACGTTGGAACGGCGCTGGGGTTGTGAAGATGGGCAAGATGGAGGAAGTGCTGAGGCTCATCAACGAGGGCAAGCGGTTTCCGCAGGAGATTGCCGAGGAGCTTGGAACTACGGTCGAGGAAGTCGAGGGAATCATAGAGCTCCTCAAGAGCCTCGGCTACATTGAGGAGATTGAGCAGGGGCCCGCCTGCGAAACCTGTCCGCTCAGGAAAATCTGCTACGGGAAGTGCCTCGTGCCGAGGGTGAAGGTGCTTAAGCCAAGCTTTGGAGTTCGGGAAAGGGAATTCATGAAATGAACGTCTGACTTTTTGCTTTTATTTTACGCCCGTAAAATATTTAAGCTTCCCGCCCTATATGGTGATGGTGATACCATGAAAGCGGTTATTCTCGCCGGTGGATTTGGAACGAGACTCAGGCCACTCTCATCAACGAGACCAAAGCCAATGATTCCAGTTCTCGGGAAGCCAAACCTCCAGTACATCCTCGAGGCACTCGAGAAGGTTCCTGAGATAGACGAGGTAATTCTCTCCGTCCACTACATGAGGGGTGAGATAAGGGAGTTCATAGACGAGAAGATGGCAGATTATCCCAAGGAAATCCGCTTCGTCAACGATCCGATGCCCCTTGAGACAGGCGGTGCTCTTAAGAACGTTGAGGAGTACGTGAGCGATGACTTCCTCGTGATTTACGGCGACGTCTTCACGAACTTCGACTACCGCGAGCTCATAAAGGCCCACGAGGAGAACGACGGGCTGATAACTGTCGCGGCAACCAAGGTCTACGACCCCGAGCGCTTCGGAGTCCTGGAGATGGACGAGAGCGGAAAGGTACTACACTTTGAAGAGAAACCCAAGAGGCCCAAGACCAACCTCGTTGACGCGGGAATTTACGTTGTGAACAAGAAGGTCCTCGAGGAGATTCCAAAGGGCAAGGAGGTCTACTTTGAGCGCGAAGTTCTTCCGAGGTTCGTCGAGCGCGGTCAGGTTTACGCTTACAGGATGCCGAAGGGGACCTACTGGGTTGACCTCGGAACTCCAGAGGACTTCTTCTACGCACACCAGATAGCCCTCGACGAGATGGCGAGGGAGAACGGATACTTCTACATAGCAGAGAGCGCCGAGGTTCCGGAGGACGTCGAGATTCAGGGGCCGGTTTACATAGACGAGGGCGTCAAAGTAGGACACGGCGTCAAGATCAAGGCCTACTCCTACATCGGCCCGAACACTGTGATAGAGGATAAGGCCTACATCAAGCGCTCTATCCTCATAGGAAACGATATAATCAAGGAGCGCGCCGAGCTGAAGGACACCATACTCGGCGAAGGTGTCGTAGTGGGCAGAAACGTTATCATAAAGGAGAACGCTGTCGTTGGCGACTACGCCAAGATAAAGGACGATCTCGTGATCTACGGCGCCAAGATACTGCCCTGGAAGAAGGTTGAGGAATACGAGGCCTACATCAAGATAAAGCTCGACCCGACGAAGGTCAGGCCCGGCCAGTATCCCGACCGCTGCCCGCTCGGCCTTCCGGAGTGTATCTACAAGAAGTTCAAGGCGATAGCCGGCGAGAAGCCGCCGTGCGACGAGTGCATTGAGAACCAGTGGCTGTTCTGAACTTTTCAATATTTCATCCTCGGGTTGTACTCGAGGAGCATCATCCCGTTCTTGAAGACCCTTATCGTCCCGCTCTCAGACAGGCTTATCGCCGTTGCCTTGGTCAGTTTGGTTATACCCGCCGCGGCTATGTGCCTGCTTCCCAGACCGGGGGGAAGTCTGAGGTTGAGGCTCTTTGGGTCAACTTCCAGATAAACTCCCGCGGCCAGAATTCTTCCCCGTGAGCTTACTATGAAAGCTCCATCGAGCTGGGCGAACTCCTTGATGATCTCCTTGCTTTTTCTGTCGAGAACGTTTATCTTGTGCCCTTTGAAGGGATTTGGGAGCATACTGTGGGAGTGTTTCATGACGTTCTTGACGTCACCGACAACGAAGAGCGTACCGATTGGGTGTCCCTCCCTTCCCTCGATGCTCAGTTCAATTGCTATCTCAAGGAGCCTCTGGACCACGGATTGAGAGTGTGAGAAGAAGCCGTTAACGGCGAACAGGTTCTTTTTGACGGATTTGATGCCGAGCTCGGAACTCGAGACGTAGACGAAGGATTCCCCCTCTTTTATGAGACCCTGCTCGATCAGGAAGGCCGAGACGAGGTTGAGAACGCTCTCCCTGTCAAGGGTTGGGGGGATACTGAGACGGAGTAAGCGTCTGTTGCGCACATCGAAAACCGGCCCCACGATGACGACGGTCAGTTTGGTGTTGAGGAGGAGTGCTGATTCGACTTCCTTTGGTGGGGTCTCCAAGAAGACTATTATCCGGGACTTTATCTTCTCAGCAACGGCAACTGCTGCCTCACTAAGGACGTGAATTGTCATTTTTTCGACCCTTATGGGAATCTTCCCGTTGAATTATTTAAAATTTTTGTTACCAACTGGAGATCCTCGCAGGGAATTAGGTAAGCTTAAAAAGGGTGAACTTGTATAAATGGGGGGAGAGGAATGGGGGAAAAGTTGAGGATCGTGGTCGCGATAACGGGAGCGAGTGGCAGCGTTTATGGGGTAAGGCTTATTGAGACCCTTAGGATGCTTGGTCATGAGGTTATAACCCTCGCCTCGAAGAGCGGGATGGCGGTTGCAAGGCATGAACTCGGAATCGAGTTAAAGCCGGATTATAACGAAGACGATCTTTTTGCTCCCCCCGCCTCGGGTTCCTATCGCTTTGACGCAATGGTCATAGCTCCATGCTCCATGAAAACCCTTGCCTCAATAGCCAACGGCATAACTGACAACTTGATAACCAGAGCCGCCGATGTGGCCCTCAAGGAGAGAAGAAGGCTCGTGCTCCTCATTCGGGAGACGCCGCTGAACGTGATACACATCGAGAACATGTTGCGCGTTTCGAGGGCGGGGGCGATAGTTATGCCGGCATCTCCAGGTTTTTATACAAAGCCCAAAACATTGGATGATATGGTAAACTTTATAATATGGAGAGTCCTAGATCAGATAGGTGTGAATGTAAACTATCCAAGATGGGGTGAGGGGCCATGATACAGCTCGACGACCTCGATAGGGCTATACTCAGGTTGCTCAAAAAGGACGCGAGGCTCACGATCTCAGAGATAGCCGAAGCTCTTAACAGGCCCGAATCCACAGTTCATTTCAGAATCAAAAAACTCATCGAGAGGGGGGTTATAGACCACTACACCATACTCCTTGGACCTGAGCTAAGGCCCAAGCGGACGGCGTTAGTTATTCTCCAAGTTGAGACCCCCATAATTGAGGACTTCCTCGAGCGCTACGTGAACCACATCATGAAGACCCTTTCAATGCTCCCCAACGTCCTCCTCGTCGCTAAAAGCGGTAGGGACACTGTCATTGCCCTGCTAGGTGACGAGAACGAGGAGAAGCTCAACGCCTTCATCGACGAGAACATAAGAACCCTGCCAACGCTTAAATCGGTTAACGTCTATCCGGTAGATGATGTGAAGAAGGGTGAAGAGCTCGTGGGCTTCCTCGTGGAGGTGTAACCAGGGAATGGAAATCGAGGTTAAATTTCGCGTGAATTTTGAGGAAGCCAAGAAAAAGCTGGAAGCCCTCGGGGCCCGATTGCTCAGAACGGAAGAGCAGGAAGATCTCTATTTCTCCCTTCCACCGAACGAACTGTTGAGGATAAGGAGGATCAGAAATCTCGGGAAGACTTACCTGACCCACAAGCTCATCGTGGATCCCGGCAGAAACGAAGAGTTCGATGAAATCGAAGTCGAAGTCTCGGGTTTTGAAGAAATGAGAAAGATACTGAGGCGTCTCGGCCTCCAGGAGGACGTGCTGATAAGGAAGCACCGTCTCGTTTACCGGCTTGGCGATGTTACCTTCGAGCTCAACCAGGTTGAGGGAATAGGAGAGTTTCTGGACATTGAGGTGATTTCAGAGGATCCCAAGGAGGCCAGGGAGAAGATATGGGAGTCCGCAAGAAAGTTGGGACTCGATGAAAACGACGTTGAGCCCCGGCTTTATACAGAGTTAATGAAAGAGAAAAACGGTTAAACCAGTTTTTCAAGAGTTTCCTTTGCTATATCACCGAGTTTTACCCACCTCTTTCCCTCGAAGGGTAATATAACCTTGTCCTCAACGTTAACAAACTCCTTCACGAGGCCTTCAAGCTCCTTTATCCCAAACTCGCCGATGAGAACCAGCATGAAGCCCTTTTGGTTCAGATCTCCCTCCCTCAGAACGCGCTCCGCTTCCTTCATGAACAGTTCCCAGTACTTTCTTGTAACGTCGGGAAGATCCTTTGCGAGGCGGTAGAGGAGTATCATTGCGTTCTCGCGAACGTAGGGATTGCGTGACTCCACGAGGCCCAGAAGCCTTTTAACGGTTTCTTCATTGAGATGGGGCTTTATCACGTCGGGGTTGCTGTCCATGACCATCGTTAGGGTGAGAAGGGCATCACCAACAATACCGGGATTGGAGTCCTGGAGGAGCTCAAACAGTGCCTCACGAACCTTTTTGTCCCTAGCCGCGTCCTCAACGACCATCTGGATCTGATCGCTCTCGAGCATCTTTTTGACTTTACCCTTTTTTGATCCGAATGAGAAGAATGCCATGGTGTTTCACCATTTGAGTGCTTCAACGTCAACACTTAAAAACTTCTCCCCCCTTAATCATACGCCATGTTCATGCCTAGAGTATTGGAAAGAGCTTTCCTCAGACCGCTTGCTATTAGCTCCCTCTTAGTGATCTCTCTAGCGATCCTATCCCGCTCCCTCTGCCCCTGCTGGGCTGTTGTCTTAGTCTGGCTACTTGGCCTCCCTCTGGTGAACCTTGCCTTTCCCAATTCTTCACTGGCAGTTAAGCTTTCAATAGCCCCAGCATTGGGGATCTCGATTTTGGCTATTGTTTTCCATCTTTTCAGTCTATTGGGGATTGGAATAACGGTCGGAACGGTTTTTCTCGTTGTGTTGACCTTTGTACTGCTGGTTATCTCATGGCAGGAGTTAAGCGGGTTATTGAAAACTCTTCCCCGTGAGAGGGACGACCTTCTCAAGTGGGGCGTTCCCATACTGGTCATGGTGATGATCCACTGGGCGGTTTACACGTACCCCACCGACAACGTTGACAACTTCTTCCACGCGACTAAAATCGAGTACATGCTCAGGTACGATACCACCTATCCCAAGGTTGTTCCAATCTTTGACATCCTAACTTATCCCGCCGGCTATCACTCCCTTGCATCTTTCATAATGCTCCTGAGCGGGGAAAGGGTGATACCCAAGGTCATGCTGGAACTCAGGCTCTGGGAGTGGGTCTTTCTGGCTATGGGTCTTTACGCCCTCTCCTACACTTGGTTCGGGAAGAAAGTTGCAAACTACACCCTCTTGGTTATGTTGGGGGTGAACATACTCCACTACTACCTCTTGGTTTATATAGCTCCAAACTTTCTTGGATTCTACTTCTTTGCAGTTCTCCTCGCCATTTTCATAGAGGTTTACAAAAGGCCCGATAAGCGAAAATATCCCCTTCTGGTTCTCACGAGTGTGGGTGCTATCCTGGTTCACCCCTACAGCTATCAGAACTACGTCTTTGTGGCCGCGGTTTACCTCGGCCTTAAGCTCCTCTCCGATGGCTTGAGCACCCGTAACTTAGCCTCATTTTTGAAACATGCCATCACATTTTTTGCGGTGCCCCTTTTCGTCCACGCCCTTGTTGATCCCTACTTCTGGTTTCCTTCCCTGGCCCATGTAAAAATTGAGTACTCTCAGACCCCTCATGTATGGGCTGCTGTGCCTAAGCTCTACCTCTTCCGAGGTAGATGGTCGAGGGATACTTGGTGGTATTTTGAATTCTTTACAAAATGGGCAACGGTGAGGAACGACAACTACCTCGGAACCGTGTTCACGGTTCTTGGAGGGATTTTCCTCCTATATAAAAGGGAGTATCGGAGAAAAGGGGCCTCACTCGTAGTTTTTTCCGCCTTCGTCTTCCTTCTAATCCTTGACCGGCTGACGATAAACATCTCCGTGCCATTCTACAGCACGGCCGCGATAGAGAGGATGTTCCTCTGGCTGGTCCCCGTGCTTCCCGTTTTCGCCGGGGCCGGGCTCCTATGGTTCCGCGAGCTCGTGTTCGGACTGCCGGTGCGGGAAGTGAGTAAGAGGCTCTTCTATCTGAGCGTTGTTGGAGCGTTCTTTTTGGTCCCTGCCATCGGGACGGCCTACGACCTCCTCTCAGCGGAGGCGAACTTCTACGTCAGGGCTGACAACATTGATGACTTTCACTGGATCTCCACCCGTTTCCCCAACGCCACCGTCCTGAACTCCTGCACATTGGACTCTGCACAGTGGATGCCCTTCTTTGAGCCTTCCAGTGGTGTGAAGGTAATGTTCAACAGCAAGATTAGGAGGTGTAGGATAGGTAACATTACCCCATCTATCTTTTTGGAGAGATTGCTGAACGAAAGCGCTGTCCTTCCAGGTTACATCGCCTACATCGATACCAACGCCCCCAGTCTCAATCCGCTGGAGCTCTTTCGGGAGTACAAGCTCCTGAGGACGAACGGGAACAACTGGGTTTTTGACCTTTCCTCTAAGGACACATCGACGAACGAGAGAAAAGCTGCCGCCGCCCTGAGGGTCTGCAGCGATTTGATCCCAGGCAATACCGAGAGGTACGGAAGATACTTTGTCTACGGCTTTGGAAAGAAGTACTTTGGCATAAGGAGGATGTACCTTGAGGGTTTGGATTACGCCTGGATGAAGGGCAGAAAGGGAGTGATAGGATTCGCTCCATGCAGGGAATACGGAGGTTTCGTTATAGACCTCTATTCTCCCCAGAGCCAGTCTCTGAACGTTACTGTAAACGGGAAACTGGTGGGGGAGTTTAAGCTTGATGCGGGAGAAAACAGGCTCAATATCCCAGCTGAACTTCAAAAGGGCAGGGTTGTCTTCTTATCCATGTCCTCAGAGAAGGGTCCTCTCTTCGTGCGGTTCATTAAACTGCTTCCCCGATCTTGAGCTCGGAAAGGTTTATTATTTGTCATCTTAGAATCCTCACGTGATCTCAGGTTTCCATAATGGGGGGGTAACATGAAGGCTGAAACCAAAAAAATCCTGTCGCTCTCGGTGTTAATCCTGTATTACCTGCTGACCCGCCTATGGAACATGTCGGGAACAATGAACGAGTACTTCGACTACGATGAGGGAACTTACCTGATGATCGCGAGGCTGATTAACCATAGCGTTCTCCCGTATAGGGACGTCTTTGCAGTTCACCCCCCGCTTTACTACTACATCCTGGCCCTCTGGCTGCGCCTCTTTGGGGATAGTTACGTTGTTGGAAGACTACTCTCGGTTTTTCTGGGCCTGCTGGCGGTTTTGGTTGCCTACTTTGTCGGCAGAGAGCTTCACGACTGGAAAACTGGAGTCCTCTTTTCGGCGGTCGTGGTTATGGATCCCATAATGGTTCACATGAACGGCCTCGTGTTTCATGAAACTACAATTGAGCTTTTTACCCTGCTTTCCTTGTACCACTTCGTCAGGTACGTGAAGCTCAGGAACAGGAAAGACGCCCTCTGGTCGCTTTTTTGGACTGGAGTTGGCAGTACGTCGAAGTTCACGATAATCCCTTATGCTGTGGCCCTATACGTTGTCCTGGTACTTCTCGTCAACCTGGAAACCGAATCTTACCTTGAGCGCCTGGGCAGGCTTCTGCTCAACAGGGTTCAGGTTTTTCTGGTTCTCGCCGCTTACGGCATCATGTCCCTCTTGATTGTGGACACGATACTGATTTACCCCTCCGAGGGACTGAGACGCCTCTTTATCTTACCAGGCGTTCACAGGATAGGACTCGTCGGGCACATCATCTCCGCTGGAATTTTCTTGATAATCTGGGGCTTCCTGACTCTCTATGTCTTCAGGGTTTCCTATCTCCGAAAACTGGTACGCTCACTTCATTTAGTCCTTAAAAACCTCAAAACAGCCCTTCAGTATCTCCTGGTATTCCTGCTTCCGAAAGTCCTGATAGAAGGTGCTCTCGGGCTGGGTGTAAGCAGGGACTACCTCAACCAGACATATCTGGCTCAGAGTTCCAGGTACGCTCCCCTAGCAGGGGTTTTTGACCTTCTCGCAAATCTCTTTGAGAAATTTGGGGCTGAAAAACCTGATTTCGTTGTTTTTTATCTTCCGCTTATCTTTATGTTCACCCTCCTCCTCTTTTACTTCAGCCGCGGGGAGAAGCTTAGGGAGCCGTCTGTCATGGGGCCCCTTTTCATAACGTCTTTCGTTACGTACCTTCTACTGTTCCCAATCATTCCAAACATGAGGTTCCTCTATCCGATGGTTCTAACTGCCTATCTGGCGTTTTTTGAGTCGATCTTGGAAAGACTGGAGGGAAGAAAGCTCGTGGCCTTGGTCTTTGCGGCCGTCTTGGTTTTTGGGGCGGCCGATTATGGGATGGTTTGCAGTTACCGGGAGGGAAAACTTCTCATTCCCTGGGCAGGCCACAGCAAAGACCTCCGAGATGACCTGAGCATGTACATCGGGGGAATGAACCTCACCGGAACTTTTCTCTCCGTCAACCCATTCAACGCCTATTACCTAAACCTCGGGATTGACCCCTATTACCTCGATACGTTTGGGATAGTGTACATGGGGAACTCCAGCCGGCTCTGGGAGGCCATAAACGAAAGCGACTATTTGCTCTTCAGCACTTGGATGTACGCCATCGGCAGGGAGTCAAAGGTCTTTGAGGAGACCTTTGGGAAACTTAAGGAACACGCCGTTGTTAATGGATCCCTTCTTTACGCCGAGAGCTACGGCAAGGGAGACGTCATAGAGCTCTTCAGGAACTCCGAAAATCGGTCCCATGCAGTCGGCTTCTCGTCTTTCTCCGGAAAGCTTCAGTTATGGGTGAACGGTAGTGAAGTGGCATACATTTACCCCTCAATCGGCAACGTGAGCTACACTTGGAGAACCGTTGTTGAGAGGAAGCCCAGCGGGGGGTACGAACTTGTCTATTATTCAAGTGATGGAGACTCGATCATAGGCCATTTAAAGTTGGATGAGGATTCTCTAACTCTGTCTTTTCCGGTTGAGGTGAACCTGACGGTTGAGTTCAAAGAGAGAGTCGTGTTCCTCCGGGACGGGAAGCTCGTCAAAAATGGAACTCCCGGCGACTTTACGGCGTTTTATTCGGGGGGGAGCTTTTCAGTTGAGAGCAAGGGAACCGTGAAGAGGATAACCCCCTCCGGGATAACTGTACAGTGCATCGGGGTTAGGATAAAGGGATGATAAAAATCAGCCGGAGTTAAGATTTGAAGATACTTCGCTCCTTATTTTTTCGTTTAAATTACTGTCGGCACGGGATAAAGAATCGGCGAGCTTTTCGTGCTCACCTTTAATTATTCTTATGTAATGAAAGCCCCAAACAATGATAATCAGAACCAGCGCCACCATAAGCAGGTACTCAACAGCCCCTTGGGCCCTTAGTCTGCCCATAGCCTTACCTCCCGCAAGAAGAAAGAAATAGCAGAAATCATGAACTAAGAGCCTCGCTAAGCTCGCTGTTCACTGCGTTGTTTATCTGTTGCTGACCCTGCTGGATTGTCTCACCGGTGCTCTTTCCAGAGCTCTTTAGGTACTTGATAGCAATGGCAACGATGATAAGCGCTGCCGCAATCATAAACAGGTACTCGATTGCACCCTGGGCCTTCCTCATCATTCACATCACCTCCGGGAGGTCTTGTCAAAGTATTTAGCTTGAAATCCTTTAAATAGGTTTCTCCATAATTTTGCTGGATCTCCTAAGCAAAATTGGGGAAAATTTGGAAGCCTTAACGGCACTGTAAATGTATTGAATACATCACAAAATAACCCTGCCAACATTGAAATTAATACAATCGAATTTGAAGGGATGCATTCCCCGTTGTTTTACCACTGTATTTTAACGGACAGAAAAGCCTGAAGAGGAAGGGTTTATATATTTTATGCCCATACATAGCTCCTGGGGAGGAGCATGCGGCTGTTCCACGTCTCCTGTGAGTCAGCAAGCGTTGAGGACTGCATTGAGGAGTTCACTTCGAGAATAGATAAAGTTCTATCCGGTTCTGGATGTTACATAAAATCAGCCGAGCTTAACCTAACGTTCGGTGCATTTATGCACCTTTCCGCCGGGCTCCTGGTTGACCCATCGACCCCCGGTGGTAGGGTCGTGGCGAAGTACTCCACGGGAAGGAGCAGGGAAAAGGCCATTGAAGGTGTTCTCGCGGAGATAAATCCGCTCATAGAAAACGCCGAGGTCGTTGCCTTTAAGTTCGGGACGTACACAACACCGGTAACGAGGCGAACCTATGCGGTGGGTGTCGTTGCCTACAATCTTCCCATGAAGCCCGCGACCCAGATAAGCGATACGGCCGACAGGAGAAAACTTCTGGCCCACGTGCTCTCGCTTTTTGAATACAACTCCAAAGTCCTCAACATATCTGAACTCGCAAGGGTCTTTGGCGTTTCGAGGGATACGATTTACTACGACATCCAGCAGATACTGAAGGAGAAAAAGTAATCACTTGACGAAGAAGGGCACCGGAGTGGCTGTAAGCACGAAGATTATCAGGGCAAGAATTGCCAGGCCCTTTCTGCTCCACGAGATCGGGCTTACTTCATCCAGCGCCCCCGGGTTCCCGGCGCTGCCCATGAAGAGCACTAGCAGTCCCCAGATCATCCACCCGGTCCAGAGGTAGCTCATGAGTATGAGGGTCAGTCCTATCCCCATTGTGAAGTACCGGTGAAGTCTCTCGTTCATAAATGCCCTCGCTATGTGTCCCCCGTCGAGCTGTGCCGCTGGGATGAGGTTCAAGAAAGTGACGAGAATTCCCACCCAGCCCGCTATGGCGACCGGATGAAGAAACACCACGTAATCGTTGCCGGCGATCTTTCCGTCCAGTATGACCCTCTCGAGAATCGTGAAGAAGAGGTTCGTGCCGAGGTATAGGCCTTTGCCTGAGCTTGGTACTAGGGAAGCCGGAACAACCGGCGAAAGCCGGAGCCCGATGATGGTAACTGGAATCGCTACCAGAATGCCTGCGAGGGGTCCGCTGACCCCGAGATCGATGGCGGCGTTTCTAGTTGGGATCGGGGACTTTACCCTTATCACTGCCCCGAGCGTGCCGAGCAGATTGGGAAACGGGATGAAGTAGGGGAAGGTCGCCTTAACGTTGTGCATTGTGGCGGCTATCTTGTGGCCCATCTCGTGGGTGCCCAGAATCGCCAGAACGCTCAGAGAGAAGGCAACGGCTATGAGGTAGGGATTCCTGTAGCCGGGTAAACCAAACTGATCGAGCGTCGCTATGTAATTAATGGCAAGGCCATAACCCGCCCAGAGCGTGGAGATAAGAGTGAGGATGAAGAGCGCTATCCCTATCTTAGGATTGTCCTGTTTGATCTCGCCGGCCGGAAAGACGTACAGAACGATCTCTCCCCCTGCCCTCTTCAGTGCTGCCCAGTAACCGTTAGCTTCAAACTCCCTGAGAACGGCCTCAAAGTCCCGCTCGAGTATCTCACTAACCCTGAAGACGTATACCTCTCCACGCTTTTCAACGAACTCCGCCCGGTAGAACCTCGATACGAGCTCCTCAACCCCGGGGAGAACTTGGATCTCAACTCCCGGTTCTTCGGCTTCAATGCTGAACCCCACCAGAACCATGTCTCCGCCGCATTGGGGGCACGCTCCCTCGAGGATGGGCTCGTTTGACTCGATTATCTCTCTGTGACCGCAGTTAACACACTCGTAAATTCCCTTTGGCATGCTCTCCCCCGATAAAAGAGGGAACGAAGGGTTAAAAATCTACCCGTCGAGAACTTCGACCTCCCCTTCATCGGCGTTGATCCTCACCCTCTGGCCGGTTTTGAGCTTGGACACGTCTATTCCTTGGACCATGGGAATCCCTGCTATTATGGCCCCGGTTGCGACAATCGTCTCGGCTTCACCGACGATTATTGCCTTTGGAGCCTTCCCGTTCTTCTTAAGGGCGTAGATTACGTAGGAGCCAACCGTTGAACCCTTCCCGCGTGGGAAGGCGAGAATTTTGCCCGCTATGCTCTGGCCTCTTATGTCGCTCTCCGCGTCGGTGACGATTCCGGTCTCGGGGTCAACCCCGCCGAGGAAAGAGAGTGGTTTTTTCGAGACTATCAGCTCTCCCTCTGCCTTCCCGCCGACAACTCTCTTACCCCTCAGCTTCATCCTACCACCTCACGGGGCTTCTTTTATGAGCCTCTCTGCATCGTCGAGCCTGACCTTAAAGCCAAAGGAGCGGAAGTAGAAGGCACTCTTTCCGCTGTTGGTGGCGATGCCGTTGTACCAGCCCTTAATCGGCGACACGACGAAGCAGGAATCCGCTATAATCCGCCCGTTATAGCGCTCTATGATCTCCGTGTAACCGAGTGAGTCGGCTAAAGCCTTTACAGCCCTGCTCGCAGTGATGAAGAGCGGTATTTTTAGCGGCTTTCCGCGCATGGTGAGGAGCTCAGCGACCTCTTTAATCTCTCTCAAGGAAGCGTGAGGACAGCCGATGAGTATCATGTCAATCTCGCTCCAGTCGTCTGAGAATTCCTCCCTCACTGCCCTGAGGTCGGCATCTTCAACGGCGATCTCTTCCACCTTGTCAACAACCGCGGTTCTGTATTCGGGGGTCTCGCCCTCGACGTGGTAGAGCGCTATTGAACCGGTTGCCGCCATTGAAGCCCCGAGTTCTTTGAGGTAATCGACGCTTTCCGGTTTGAGGTTGGTTATGTAGGGCACATCGTTTCCAAGAACCCGACCGAGATGGTAGCCGAGGGCGGAGTAATCGACGAAAGTCTTAAGTCTTGCCTCAACCTTCACAAGGACGGTTGCCTTCCTGTTTTCATCGAGATGAAGGCCGTAGTTGGGAGTTTTCCCGATTATGGCTGAGGCCAAACTCGATGGGCCGCCCTCCCTGTTCGTCCTCGCGCCTAGGATGGAGTTTGCAAAGCTTACGGCGGAGCTCTCGCTCCAGGCCAGGTGATCGCCGAACTTCGGCAGGTTCGCTCCATAGTAAGGCGTGCAGGTTGATGTCACCTCAACTCCCATTTTCCTGTAAATCTTGAACACTTCACACTGCTTCTCCATAAACTCTTCGTCTCCTATTCCGGCCGGATTTAAAGTTGTGTAGACGCTAACCTTTGCCCCTGCCTCCAGAAAGTCCCTCAGGAATTCAACGCCGGCTTCGCCGAGGTTCTTGTATGAGACCCCCGCTATCTGGGCACTCTTGATCGGGATTAGCCTGTCCGCCCCATAGATCTCTCCGAGGGCTACGAGGATCTCCATGGCTTTCTGGAGGGCGTAGCCGTACTCACCGGCCAAAACGAGCTCCTCTTCCTTCGTCAGGTACATCGGACCCACCGTCCCGATTAGCGCTCAGGGAATATAAACCCAGCCCGAAAGATTTATAAACCTCCTCCCTTTCACTAACTAACGGGTCAAGCAGCGGGGTGGGGCAGCTAGGAGTGCCCGCCGGGCTCATAACCCGGAGGTCGGAGGTTCAAATCCTCCCCCCGCTACCAAACTGCCGTTTTCTCCAATTCTAATCTCTCAGCGCTTTCTTTTGCCCCAGCTGATCTTTGCAGTCAGTACTTTCTCACTGGAGAAGATTCTTGCCGTCAGGTAGAGAGTCACGAGGGCGATGGCTCCTAAGTAGGCAATACTGAAGAACATTGGAGAGTATTCGCATGTCACAGCGTACCTGTAGCCGACTATCGGGTGTGTGAACGGTATTGCCAGAAGGATGTA
>Ga0256836_1000914_pt1 | contig 14285 bp, 11 predicted proteins | sample 4561380metaG_FD_185974 | JGI IMG/M metagenome (GOLD analysis project Ga0256836, IMG submission 185974) | Hydrothermal vent microbial communities from Guaymas Basin, Mexico - 4561-380 | ecosystem: Environmental > Aquatic > Marine > Hydrothermal vents | place: Mexico: Guaymas Basin | collected...
CCTAGCCCTTTTTCTCGGGCTGAAGGCGAGTGAACCTCTCCTTGGTCTGTGAACCTTTCCCATCTCAATCCCTCCTCATGAGATTGAATATCGCCAGCGTGGCGAGGAGCGCCTCCTCGGTGCGGACAGTTTTAGTTTTCTGATTTGGAATCGTGTTGAGCACGAAGTCAAACTCGTACTCACCGCCGAGGAGCTCCATAACGCCCTTCCTCGGCGAGCCAAAGGCGATACCAACCTCCCCTTCGAGCGGGGGAAGGTTGACCTTTCTCACGTCGCGACCCTTCCGCGAGGTCGCGATTGCCAAATCCAGGTGAGCCTTTTTAAGTGTTTTCGCCAGGGGTTTCCCGCTCAGGTGAACCCTGTAGCCCCAGTACTCAACCGGCTTCGCCGGAACGACCCTCAGAGGCTTCGTTGAAACAATCCTGAACGTTGCCCTGCCCTCAATGTCCCCCTCAACGATTGCCAGTTCGTCGAGCCCGATGTCCGCGTAGATTTTCCTTCCCTTCCGAAAGGCGTAGCCCTCTCGGATTTCCCCGACCTTGGGTTTCCCTTTGAGCTTGTGATGTGGCGTCCTGAGCGGGGGAACGACACCCACATATCGGAGCTCTGGCATCAGGGGAAACAGCCTCTTTCTGAGGTACTGCGGTGTTTCCATGTACTCAAGGACTGTTTTTATGAACTTCCCGTCCCTCCCACCTGCCCTGTAAATCCAGATGTGCTCGACGCCGAAGATTGCGCAGGCCCTCGCAACCTGCCCAACCTTGTACGTCCGGATTTTTGGGTCGTCGGTTTCCTCAAGGAGGGAATCGGGAATGAAGACGTGCCAGGCCATATTTCGCCCCCACTGTCCTCCCTAACCCCAACGCGCTGAAGGGAGCTTATGGAGACTATTTAAAAGACTTTCGAACCCTGCAACCCTTTTTCGGGTTTGGGAGTATGAAAATTTTTTGCAAGGAAACTTTGCCTTCGCAAAGTTTCATCAAAGTCGACATGCCTCTTGAATGGCTTGTTCTCGGGGGGTTTACTTCCAAACCTGCCAATTTTGAGTGTGTTTCCTCCCGTTAGCGCCCTTCGGGCGCTGTTCAAAACTAAACACTTTCCTCCCACTCACCATCGTGAGCATAAAAACCCTAAATCCATTGACTGTTTAATAACGCATGCAACTTTTCCTTTGCCCCTTGGACAGTTAAACCATTTTGGTCAAGCTTTGCGCAAGCAAAGGTTGCTGGGGGGCTAACGCCCCCACACCCCCAAACTTTGCAAAGCAAAGTTTGATCAAAAAGTGTCATTCTCAAAGACAAAGCAAAAAGTCAGTCGTGCGCTATTTGAATGTAGGAGTATAAGGAGTTTGGTTTTCTAAACTGAGCATCTCAAACAGTTTCAACTTCTTATCAGCGCCCGAAGGACACCTTCTTAGAGTGAAACCCTCACAAGCAAGCTTTTGGAAAAGTTTCACCAAAGAAACTTTGCCCGGCAAAGTTTCATCAAAGTTTGTGATTCTTTCCCCAAGGGCTTTTTCAAGAGCGTTTGCGCTTTTAATGGACTCGTGTAAAATGCGAATTCTTAGATTTTGGAAGCTTTCTTGCTTGGGTTTACTTTTCATCGCGCTCCTTCGGAGCGCTCCTTAGAGAAACCCCATCTAAATGGCTCCTTTGATAGAGAATTCCTTGAGAATACTTACACTTGAGAGTGCAAACTTCTTAGAATTGCGTTCTCGGAGAAGAATCACAAACCTTGGTCAAACTTCGCGAAGGCGAAGTTTGTAACTGGTGGGCCCGCGGGGCTTCGAACCCCGGACCTCCGCCTCGTGAGGGCGGCGTCATAACCAGACTAGACCACGGGCCCGCCCGGAGTATGGAGAGCGGGCAAAAATATAAAGCTTTCGCTAAACATCCTTCAAAATCTCCTCAGGTGCACCCGCGAACTCAACCAAGTACTCCGCCTCGACGATGTGGAGCCTCCCGGGAACTATGAGAACGTGGGGTTGCCTTCCAAAGTCCTCATAAATCATCTCCTTAACGTAGCCCGCCCTTATCGTCGGATTCAGCGAGCCGGCCCTTGCCAGAACCACGACGAGGGTTTCGGGCGTGAAAACCCCTTCCTTCTTCATCTCCTCTATCTGCAGGAGTATCTCCATCGCCTCGTTCGCCGTCATGTAGCGGTTCTGCTCGGCCTTTATGTCGAGGAAGAGGAGTGTGTGAAGACCGCGTTCCCTGTTTTCCTTGATTACGCCGTAGTGGCTCGTCGGGAACCAGTTCTTCTCAGGATAGGCAACGGTGGCGCTCTTTCCGAACTTGTAAATCTGAAGCCCTGTTACGGCCACCGCGGAGTAGATGCTCGGGGCGTGAATCACGTAGCTCTCAACGCCGGCCTTCTTCGCCCGGATTCTCAGGTCGGAGTGGGTCGTCGCCACCATAGGGTCTCCAGCGGTAAGAAACGCTACGTCCTTCTCCTTTGCCTCGGGAAGGACGATTTTCTCGAAGTTCAGCTCGACATCCTCCCTGCTCAGCCTGACTATCGGCTTGCCTATGAGTTCTTCCACTTTGTCTATCGTCGTTCCCGCGAGGAGCGATGTATAGAACTCCGCAAAGACTTTTTCGCACTTCCTGGCCGTTTCGAGACCTTTGAGCGTTATGTCCTTTTCGTCGTAGAGCCCGAGGCCTATGAAGTAGAGCGCCATTCTCACCACCGATACCGGATTTCCCTAAAACTTTTAAGTTTTGGGAAAACTACTTAAAGGTTTTTGGCAACCCTAACACGGTGAGGCCGTTGGAGGTCACCAAGAGGGAGGAGGAGTATCTGGAGGCCATGTACATCCTCCACAAGAATAAGGGCGTAATCAGGGTCAAGGACATAGCCAAGATAATGAACGTAAAACCGCCAAGCGTCGTTGACGCCCTCAAAAAGCTCGCCGAGAAGGGTCTCGTCGAGTACGAGAAGTACGATAGGATTCTCCTAACCGAAGCGGGAAGGAAGATAGCCGAAGAGACTTACTCGAAGCACGTCTTCCTGACAAAGTTCTTCGTTGACATACTCGGCATCCCACCGGAGATAGCGGAGCACGACGCCTGCCAGTTCGAGCACTACGTCAGCGAGGTAACAGTCAAGAGGATGAAGGAGTTTGCGAAGTTTATCCAGGAGCAGTGCCCCTACGTTCTCAAACAGTTCCTGAAGGAGAAGCTGGAGGAGTGAATAAGGTTCTTTCTAATTCCGTCTTCCTGTTCCTCGTTTCGTTCTGCAGGATACTGGAGGATAAAGGAAAGAAGTCAGAAGAGACCGCCAAGATAGGCAAAGTAAACTACAAAGACCCCCGCCAAGATGTACATGAGCGGGTGGACCTCCTTCCAGCGGCCGCTGAAGACCTTGAGGACGGTGTAGCTTATGAAGCCAGCACCGATTCCGTCGGCTATAGAGTAGGTGTAGGGTATCGTGACGAGCACGAGGAAGGCCGGAAGGGCCTCGGTGTGGTCGCTGAAGTCAACCTCCTTGAGGGCGCTGAGCATGTAGTAGCCGACTATGACGAGCGCTGGGGCGGTTGCAAAGGCCGGAATCGCACCGGCGAGGGGAGCGATGAAAAGACCGATTGCGAGGAAGAGGAATCCAGTAACGAGGGCAGTCATTCCAGTTCTTCCGCCCTCCTCGATTCCCGCGGCGCTCTCGATGTAAGTGGTGACTGTTGACGTTCCGAGGACGGCACCGAGGGTCGTTCCTATCGCGTCCGTGAGGAGAACCTTCTCGGCGTCTGGAACCCTTCCATCCCTAGTCAGGAAGCCCGCCTTGGCGCTCAGGCCGGTGACCGTTCCGAGGGTGTCGAAGAAGTCAACCATGAAGAAAGCGAAGACAACCCCAAGGGCACCAGCGCTGAGGAGGCCGTGGAGGTCCATCTGCATAAAGGTGTAGCTTATCGTCGGTGTGGAGAACAGCTTCTCAGGCCATGGAGCGGCGCCGGTAATCCAACCGAGGACACTTGTAGTGAGTATCGAGATGAGAAGGGCCCCCTTCACGCGCCTCGCGATGAGGATTCCAGTGAGGAGGACTCCAAAAACAAAGAGCAGTATCTGCTTTGATAACAGAACACTCGTATTCAACCCCGTGAATTTGAGGGTTCCGCTAAGGAGAACGGTCTTTCCGAGTGGAATAACGGCGTCTTTGGCACCCTCAACTTGCGCGGAGAGCAGGCCAACGTCGTTCAGGCCAATGAGCGTCAGGAACAGACCAATTCCAGCACCGATGGCGTACTTCTGGCTCCTTGGGATGGCGTGGATTACCGCGCTCCTGACCTTGGTGAGGGTCAGCGCGATGAATATTAGACCCTCAACGAAGACCGCTGCGAGAGCGACCTTCCAGCCGTATTTGGGGGCTACTGTGTAGGCGAAGTAAGCGTTAAGACCCATTCCCGGCGCGAGGGCGAATGGCTTCTTGGCGTAGATGCCCATGAGAATCGTTGTAAAACCCGCTGAAAGGGCCGTAACGGCAACCAGAGAATTAAATGCTTCCTGACCCATTGCAACGCTGAGTATCTGCGGGTTGACAAAGAGGATGTATGCCATCGTGAGGAACGTCGTTATTCCAGCGAGGACTTCGGTTTTCATGTTTGTCCCGTACTTGTCAAACTCAAAGTACCGCTCAAACCACTCCATAAGCATCCCTCCATTGGTTGACACAGAAACGGCGATAAAACGGATTTATAAAACTTTTTTTGACATAAACTTGTTATAAACTGAGGAGGGAGAAAGACCTTACCAATATGCCAACTCGTGGAGGAACGCGGTTTGGCTCGAAGGGCAAATCCGGCAGTGGGCGCTCCGCTATGATAGTATGGCCCTCAACGTCAAGGTAAAGCCTCATCCTCCCCGGAAGAAGCTCGTAACCGGTAACGGTGGCATCTTCACCCTCCGTTATCAACACACTTTCAGGCCTGAAGAACACCTTAACTCTTCCATCAACCCCAACCGAGAACTCAAGGCTTCCAAGCCTTGCCACGCCGTTCTCGGCCTCAAGCTCAAGGATGTTGCTCGTTCCAAGGAAGCGCGCCACGAACTCCGTCCAAGGTTTGTAGTAGAGCTCAAGTGGCTCTCCAATCTGGTCAATTCTTCCGACGTTCATGACGGCAATCCTGTCGCTTATGGCCATCGCCTCCTCCTGGTCGTGGGTGACGTAGACCGTCGTTATCCCGAGCTCGCGCTGAATCCGCCTTATCTCGGAGCGGAGGCGCTCCCGTATCTTCGCGTCAAGATTGCTGAGGGGCTCATCCAGGAGCAGAACCTCCGGCTCAATTACTAAGGCCCTCGCGAGGGCAACGCGCTGTTGCTGTCCGCCACTCAACTGCTCAGGATAGCGATTTTCAAGGCCCTCCAGCCCGACGAGTTCGAGTGCCCACTTAACCCTTCTCTCTATCTCCGCCCCCGGGAGCTTCCTCATCTCCAGTCCAAAGGCGATGTTCTTGAAGACCGTCATGTGAGGAAAGAGCGCGTAGTCCTGAAAGACTATGCCAATGTTCCTCTCGTTGGGCTCAAGGTCTGTAACGTCGTTACCGTCAAAGAGAACCCTCCCCGAGTCTGGCTTTTCAAGGCCCGCTATAATCCTCAGCGTCGTCGTTTTCCCACAGCCACTCGGGCCGAGCAGTGTCAGGAACTCGCCGTCCTTCACAGATAAGTCAACGCGAAGCTCAAAACCGTCCCAGCGCTTGCTTACGTTCCTGAGCTCAACGCTCACCATACCTCCTCACCGACCTTTTCTATTATTAGGAATCCTATTGCCGACACCACCATCAGGATGACCGAAAGGGCGGAAGCGCTTCCAAAGTGCCTCGCGCCAAGGAACTTGTAAACGGCGAGGCTCATCGTGGTGTACTCCGGCGGGGCAAGCATGTAGGTCGCTCCCAGCTCGGCTATGCTCATTGCGAAGGCAAAGATTGCCCCGACAATAAGGCTTCCAAGGGCTAGTGGCAACTCCACCTTCAAGAATGCCTTCCACTCGTTAGCCCCAAGCGTCAAGGCGGCCTCGCGCAGGTTCCGCTTTATCTTGGTCAGCCCGGTTGAGAGGGAGCGGAAGACGAAAGGGTAGGCTATGATGGAGTGGGCTATAGCCACAATCCAGAAGGTGTAGTAAAGGGGCGTTGACTGGAAGACCATTATGTAGCCGAGCGCAACCGTTACGGGGGAACTCGCAAGGGGTAGCATGACGAGAACGTCGAGAAGGCGCTTTCCCCTGAAGTCCCAGCGATTCAGCAGATAAGCGAGTGGGAGCGCGACGAGAATCGAGATTACAACGGTCGTGAAGCCGAAGAGGAGGGAGTTCTTTATCGCCCCGAGGGTCGAGACACCGAACATCGGGTTGTACTCCGGCGAGAAGACCCTGCGGTAGTTCTCAAGGCTGAGGTGACCGTTGAAGAGAAGGGAGTCGTAAACTATTGCCAGAAGTGGGGCAACGATGAATACGAACACGAGAACCGAATACAGGACCACACCCAGCCCCTTGAGACTGAGTAAGTCCCTCGGCCCGAGCTTCTGGGGCCTTTGAAGAATCCTCTGCTCCTCCCTTTTCGAGTAGGTGTCGAGGGAACGGAGATAGAGGTACATGAAGATGGCACTCAGGGTTATCTGAATCACCGCCAGAGCGGAGCCGGTCCGGAAGTCGAGGAGAGTCATGACGGTCGAAAAGATGTCCACCTCCATGGTCACGTAGCGGTAACCACCGAGGATTAGAGGAATTGAGAAGCTCAGGAAGCAGAAGACAAACGTCAGCATAGCTGACGCGAAGATTGCAGGAGAGATTAAGGGCAATGTCACCTTCCAGAAGAGCCTAAAGCCTTTCGCGCCGAGTGTTTGGGCCATCTCTTCATAGTGGGGATTAACGCGTTGCCAGAGCGACGAGACCATTCTAATCACTATCGGGAAGTTGTAAAAGGCGTGGGCGAGGAGTATGGCCTTCCACGTATAGATTATCCCCGGGTCGCGTCCGATTAAGTGGGCTATGAAGCCGTCCTTTCCGAAGAGTAGGATGAAGCCGAGGGCAACCATTATGCCGGGCATTACGAAGGGGACCGTTAGGATGGCCCGGATTACCCTCTTGCCCGGGAAGTCGTACTTGGCGAAGATATACGCCCCGGGGAGGCCAATGATGAGCGTAAGGGCGGTCGAAGAAAGCGCCTGAGTGATTGTAAAGCGTATAACCCAGCGGTGGTAGGAGTTGCCTAGGACTGCCGAGAGGAACCTGAGCGTTGGACCGTTATCCCAGAGGCCCAGTCTTAGAATATCTGCCATAGGCAGGTAGAAGAAGAGGAGCAGGAAGGCCAGCGGGAAAGCAATGAGCAAGTAGCTCGGCCTGAACCTCATGGCCAAAACTTGGTTTTGCCTGTTTATAAGTCTTGATTGGGCAAGTTTGTTAAATCCAGCGTGATATCTATCACCGGTGATACCATGAAGGCCCCCGAGCTGGGAATCAAAATCGGCGTTTACGGGCACGGGAAGAGGAACTCTATAGCGGATTTAGGAGTTAAGGTCGGCCACGCGACGCTCATCGAGGGGGAAGACGTGAGAACTGGCGTGACTGTTCTCCTACCGCCCGTGAAGAACCCCTACAAAGAGAGGCTCTTCGCCTCGACTTTCGTCATGAACGGCTTCTCCAAGCCGATAGGCTTCGTCCAGGTTGACGAGCTCGGATACATCGAGACGCCGATAGCGTTAACCAACACGCTGAGCGTCTACACGGTCGCGAGCGCGATGGTGAAGCACATGATTGAGCTGAACCCCGATTTGAAGAGCGTCTCCCCGGTCGTCATGGAGTGCAACGACTCCTACCTCAACAACATCAGGAAGATGGCAGTTAAGGAGGAGCACTACTTCGAGGCCGTCAAAAACGCCTCGCTGGACTTCGGGGAAGGAGCTGTTGGAGCGGGAACAGGAATGAGCGCCTTCGAGTTCAAGGGCGGAATAGGCTCGTCTTCACGGGTCGTTGAGATAGGTGGCGAGGAATACACCGTTGCCTCGCTCGTCCTTGCGAACTTCGGAAAACGGGAGGATTTAACAGTAGCGGGCGTTCCCGTCGGCCTTGAGCTGAAGGACTATCCTGGAAGAGGACCCTCCACGAAGGGTAGCATCTCGATAGTTGTCGCAACGGACGTCCCCCTGACGGCGAGACAGCTAAAGCGTCTCGCGAAGAGGGCAGTTGTGGGTCTCGCGAGGACGGGTGGCTACGCCTATCACGGAAGTGGCGACGTCGTCTTAGCTTTCTCGACCGCTCAAACGGTTCCACTCGACAAAGAACCACATCCGATAGGTTTCCTGCCCGACAACGCCCTCAGCAGGCTCTTCAAGGCAACCGCTGAGGCGACTGAAGAGGCTATAATCAACGCCCTCCTGCAGGCGAAAACCGTCGAGGGCAACGGCCACGTTAGGTACGCCCTGCCGGTCGAGGAACTGCTCGAGATAATGGAAATGTACCGGAGGCTTGAGGAAGGCACCCATTGAGTTCGCGTCTTTTATTACTTTCTTTAACAGTTAAACATTGAAACATTTTAGGTTAGCACTACAAGATTCATGAAAAATGGAAATTCTTAAATATGCAATTTTTCCTTCATACCTCTGGTGACCAAAATGACTCGAATCGTGCTGACAACCGACGAAACGCTGACGAGCACGTACCACGACGTCCCCCTGCTCGACTTCCTCGGCTGTGCACCCTACGACAAGCTTCCAAAGTGGGTCTTCAGGCTCCTCGACAGCCAGCTTCCAGACGAGAACGGGGTTTTAACGCAGGCTCCCTATGGGCTCAGGAAGGTCGAGGCGGCCCTGCTGAGGGACGGCTTTAGGCGGGACGAAGTGGTTGTTGCACACCCACGCAAGATAGAGAGGTTCATAGGAAAGGACACGACCGTTGTGGCGCTATACGAGATGGACCCAATGGGCCTTGGTCCGGTCAGCATGATGTTCACGAACGGAGGGAAATGGACGAACTACACCAAGGTCAAGTTCCTTGAGCTCGTCGAGAGGATAAACCGCATCAGGGACGCGAAGGGACTGGACTTCAAGCTCGTCGTCGGAGGCCCGGGAGCCTGGCAGGTGGACTTCAGGAAAGAGGAAAGGGAGAAGCTCAGGATTGACCACGTCGTCATAGGCGAGGCCGATCACGTCGCTGGAGAGCTCTTCAGGGATATAGAGACTGGCAACGCGGACGAAACGATATTCATAAAGGGCTGGCCGAGGGTCGAGCAGATTCCAACTATAGTTGCTCCCTCATACAAGGGCCTCGTCGAGGTCATGCGCGGCTGCGGCAGGGGTTGCAGGTTCTGCGAGCCGAACCTGAGGGTGGCCCGCTACATACCCCTTGAAAAAATCGAGGAGGAGATAAGGCTCAACGTAAAAGCGGGCATAGACCACGCATGGCTCCACAGCGAGGACATCTTCCTCTACAAGGTCGAGGACAGGAAGAACTTCTATCCGAACGCCGAAGCTGTTGTAGAGCTCTTCGAGATGGCCAGGGGATACACCAGGAACGTCAACCCGACCCACGGTGCTGTGGCTGGCGCTTTGGCGAACCCGGGGATGATAGAGAGGATTTCTGAGATAGTCGAGGCCGGCCCGGACCACTGGATCGGCATACAGGTGGGCTTTGAGACGGCATCACCGAGGCTCATCGGGAAGTACATGAACAACAAGATGAAGCCCTTCTCGCCAGAGGAGTGGCCGTGGGTTCTGCTCAACGGAACCTACGTCCTCAACAAGAACTACTGGTTCCCTGCCTACACGACGATATTGGGCCTTCCTGGAGACACCGAGGAAGACGAGATAATGACCGCCCGGCTGATAATCACGATGGAGAAGGAGCTCGAGGAAAAGCTCGGCAACAGGGCGCACTTCACGGTGACGCCCTTGGCCTTCATCCCGATGGGACTCCTCAAGGATCAGGAGTTCTACCGCATAGACGAGATGATAACGTACGGCCAGTTCCTGCACCTCTACCACGCCTGGAGGCACCTGTACAGGGAAGTTGTCAGGGGCCTGCCCACGGTCATGAAGGACAACCCGTTCCTGATTCCCTTCTACCCGCTGGCAACGCTGGGAGCGCGCCTGGTCGTCAGGCACCTGAGAAAGTGGGGAATCGAGCGCGGGTTCGACCCCGATAAGAGGCTCGAGCCCTTGGACATAAGAATCGAGGTGGAAGAGCACAGGTGGTATTCAACTCCATCTCTGGTCGAGGCGTATTAAGAAAAGCCGGAAAAGTTTATACACGAAGTGTCTGATACATCTAACGTGACGGTTTGAAAATGGGGTGGAAAACATGAGTAAGAACTTGGACGAGGGTGAAATAATAGAGTACCTTCACAAGGTGATGGACAACAGGTTTGCGAGCTTCATCCTCAAGGAGATGACGGAGGTCAAAAAGCTTGAGAAATCCCTCGGCGTTTACGCGGGGGTTGTGAAACCAAAGGGCGTCAGGGAAAGGCTCCACGCAAAAATCGTCGGCGAGGCGCTCGAGAAGGGCGCCGAGAAGTTCGGAGTTAGCCCAGAAACGATTAAAAGCCACCTCAAGGACCCCTACATGAGGAAGGGCTTCGCCGTGATACTCAGGAGCATAGCTGAATACGGGATAACGAAGCCCCAGAGGCTGGTCGCGCCTTTTATGGTCGTCTGGGACTTCACGAAGCAGTGCAACCTCAGGTGCAAGCACTGCTACGCCAACGCCACCCCTTACCCCGCCCCGGACGAGCTGACCCTTGAGGAAAAGCTGAACGTCGTTGACCAGCTTGACGAGGCGGGTGTCGCGGCCATATCGTTCTCAGGCGGGGAACCCCTGATAAACAAAGACTTCTGGAAGGTTGCCGAGTACGCCGGCTCGAAGGGCTTCTACCTCTCCGTTGCAACGAACGGGACGCTGATTTCCGAGAAGGTTGCGAAGAGGCTGAAGGAGGTCGGGGTAAGGTACGTTGAGATAAGCCTCGACGGGCCGACCCCAGAAATCCACGACGAGTTCAGGGGGGTTAAGGGTGCCTTTAACGCCACTATCAGGGGGATAAAGAACGCCAAAGCCGCGGGGCTCAGCGTCGGCATAGCAACGACGGCAACCCGCGAGAACATCGACTACATTCCGGACATACTGGAGCTCGCGAGGGAGCTGGAAGTTGACAGGTTCATAGTCTTCAACTTCATACCAACCGGAAGGGGGAAGGGGATAATCAACGAGGATCTCACCCCCGAGGAGAGGGAGGAGCTCATGAGATATCTCTACAACGAATGGAAGAAGGGGGACATCCAGATATTCTCCACCTGCCCCGCTTACTCGAGGATATCCATAACCGCGATGGAGCAGGGAGAGGGCGACAGGGTCTCGCCGACCCATTTTGCCGAGATTGAGATACCCGCGGGATTCGGTGGGGCGGCGAAGGCACTGACAGAGTTCATAGGCGGCTGTGGGGCTGGAAGGATTTACTGCTCAATCGAGCACAACGGCGATATCCAGCCCTGCGTGTTCATGCCCCTTAAGGTCGGCAACGTCATAAAGGACGGCTTTGTGAACGTTTGGAAGAACAGCGAGGTCTTCAACAGGCTGAGGGACAGGGATGCACCCGAGTACGCCTGCAGGGACTGTCCGTTCAGGTACGTGTGCGGCGGCTGTCGCGCGAGGGCCTACGCGTACTACGGCGATATCCTCGCCCCGGACCCGGGATGCATACTGATGAAGGAGGAGTGGGAAAAGCTCGTCAAGAAGGCGAATGCACAATGAAGATTTTTGCTCAAACCCTTATCTCCTCGTACTTCTTCTTCATCAGGAGCGCATCCTCCTCGATGTTTGGACTCTCGCTTATGACGACGCCCTTAACGCGGAACTCCTTTAGAACCCTGAGCAGGTCCTCCCACTTCATGTCGCTCTCCTGGAGCGGGAGGTGCCTCTTTTCGCCCTTCTCCGTGTACTCGATGCCGCTCATGTGAATGTGCATGTTGTCCAAAGCCTCTCTGCCAAGCCTGTCCTCAATAAAGGCCAGCATCTCGCGCCACTCCTCGGCGGAGTTGCATTTGCCCCTGTTCCTCGCGTGCGCGTGGGCAAAGTCTATCGTCGGCAGAACCATTTCAAGCTCCTCGCTGAGCTTCACTATCTCCTTCAAATCCCCGAACTGGGTTGGCTTTCCCGTCAGCTCTGGCCTTATCCACACCTTTATCCCCCTATCCATGAGCTCCCTCTCGATTTCCTTCAGCGCGTCCCTGATTCTGTTGTAAACCTTCGCCGGGTCCTGCTTGAGGTAGTAGCCGGCGTGAAAGACGACGCTCCAGCCACCCGCCTGATGAAGCCTCTCAGCGCTTTGAATTATCCTCCTCTTGCTTGCTTCAACCTTTGCTTTCTCGTTCGCGTTGAGGTTGATGTAGTAAGGAGCGTGCGCCGTGAGCAGGACGTCGTGCTTTTTGGCGACGTACTTGATTTTCTTCGCGAGTTCGGGCTTGAGGTTAACCCCCCTGACGAACTCCAGCTCCATAGCATCTAACCCGAGGTTCCTCACGTGGATTATGCCGTCTATCGTTGAGCGCTTTGGCGTTGAGAGGGGTATTCCAGCCGTTCCGAAGCGCAACCTATCAACTTTGAACATCTCTCCCACCGGTTTGATTAGGGAAGCCTAACTTAAAAACTTACCTCCACCTTCTCCCCAAGGTAGTCCTCAAGCTTTCTCAGCTCCTCCTTGAGCTCGACCTCGATTCTTAGAAGTTTTCTCTCGAGTTTCTTAACGTCGTCCGCCAGCTGGGACAGTTCCCGTTCTATGGCAAGGAGTTCATCCTGAACGGGCTTAACGCTTCCCAAGAGCTCTTCCCGCTGTGCCTCAAGCCCTTCCAGCTCCCTACGAAGTTCACTCAGCTCGGACAGCTTGCCCTCAAGGTTTTCGAGTAGCCATTCCGCCGATTTCCTGGCTTTTCCCTCAAGTCTCGGATAGACGTTGACGAGGAGGGACAAGAACTCTTTGGGCCTCTCAAGGGCAACTCCGCTATCCCGGGCGACCTCATCGGCTATTCCACCGAGGCGCATCCTCTTAAGCGGTTTCTGGAGCTTTGAGACCTTCGAACGGAGTTCAAGCTCGATTGAACGAATCTTAGAAGAAACTTCGCGAATCTGCATCTCAACCCTCGCGAACTCCTCCGATGAGAGGAGAGACTCGAGTTTTTTTCGCTCCTCTTCGAGTTTGTGGGCGAGTCTTGAAAGCGCATCCCTCTTGGCCTGGAATTCACGCTGAGCCTTTCTAAGCTCCTCAAGCTTCTCCACAACACCAATCTCCGGCGGAACGCTTTTTTCGAGCTCTTCTCTGAACTCTGCATAGCCCTTGCTGAGTTCCTTGAGAAGGGAATTGACTGCGTAAACCTCTTTCTCGAAGAGAATCATGACGTGCTTCCCGTAGTCAACGTGAACTTTCGCAAGGTCTGGAAGACGCTTTCCGAGGTCATCGATACTTTGAATTCCCTCAACGGCATGTTTCATAGCACTTACGTAGTTCCTCCTGTCAGCCTCAACTATCTGAAGGAGCCTCTCATCCACGTTCTTGGGGGGCTTGGCCGTTTCCAGCTTTCCGACGGCATTGAGAAGTTCCTTTTTCTTTTTGCCAAGCCACTTATTGTACTTCTTTCTGAGCTTTTCGGCCTTTTTCAGACCCTCTTCACGCCTTAGCTCGTACTCCCGTATCGCTTCCTTCAGTTTCAACCTTCATCCATCCCCTAACTTTTCCACGGAGGTAAACACCAACCACAACGGCAAGCGCAACGTCGGCAAGCGCAAAGAGCAGTTTCTGGAAGACATCTATGTCCGAAATCGTCAGTATCGCGAGAGCGTAACGGGTGGTGAGGTCAATAGTCACCCAGAGGGCCGGCGTCATGAGAAGGGCAGACGCGTAGTACCAGATGTGGTGGTCCCTCTTGAGGTAGGCCTGGATTACCCTTCCAGCCATCATAACCGCTATTCCCAGGGCAATTGAGCCCGCAAGGGCATTGAGATAAATCAGAGTCGCCAGAAGCGACGTTCCCGGATAACTGCCGATTAGTTTGAGCGAATAGCTCTCAAGGTTCAGGTAGGCGTTTATTGCACCACTCGCTATGACGAGTATTCCCGCAACGAATGAAAAAACGACAACGAACTGCTCAAAGACTGCCTTCCTGAGAGACGCCAAAAAGTGACCTACGCTGAAGTTGAAGCCCTTGGTGAAGAATATCCCACCGATTATGAGAAGGACAGTCCCCCAAATCACCGTTGAAACTATCTTCTCGCTCTCAGGATACCACACGCCGACGAGCTTGGCTATCCCGTAGAGTAAG
>Ga0256836_1000917_pt1 | contig 14256 bp, 15 predicted proteins | sample 4561380metaG_FD_185974 | JGI IMG/M metagenome (GOLD analysis project Ga0256836, IMG submission 185974) | Hydrothermal vent microbial communities from Guaymas Basin, Mexico - 4561-380 | ecosystem: Environmental > Aquatic > Marine > Hydrothermal vents | place: Mexico: Guaymas Basin | collected...
TCAAGACAACTTTTTAAAATTTCTTATTCACCTCTAACCTGTAACTTTAAGAAACAGCATTTTCCTTTTTTAAGTAATTTTCATCATTCATCTGTAAACTTTCAAAGTAAACATTCATAGGTTTTTACCTCGTTCCACCTTTTTTAAGGTGGAATGCATACATAAAGTTCAACTAAAGTGAAATATTAAGATAGGAAGAAGTAGATAATATCCACCTAAGGAGGGGTGGAACGAGGTGAAATTCATCTTATTTGCTAAAAACTTCCATAAATTTTTTGTAGGCTTTTATACTGTTGCAGTTTCTTTTTATGTAAGCTTTTGCATAACCTGTTTGTGCATCTGAACCATCAGGGAAAAACTCTGTTGGTTTTGGATGTACAGGAAAGATTAAACCCTTTGCTTTTGTTTCTATTGTTTTTTTAAAATCTTCTATGACTGTTTCATCTTTATTAAGTCTGTTATATGCTCGTTTTAAAAAGCTTTTAGAAGATACAGTTGTGCCAAACTCCTGAGATACTAGCTTATCATAAGCTAAGATTTCTGCCGAATCTATGGCAGAAGATTCACTTTGTTGTGGTGCTGATGTAGTTGTGATGATGTAGTTGTCTTTATTGCAAATCTCTCTAAACTCACTGAAACTAAACCCATATATACATACACTTAAAAGTATATGAAATAAAACTATTTTCTTTAACATATTTTTCCTTTGTTTATTTTTTTAAAATCTCATATCCACTATTAGCCAAATAATTTGGGATATAGACTATGGAGTAGATATCGTAAATAATTGTTAATTGTAAATTCTTTTCTTTAAAATCATTCAATGGTTTTAGACAATTATGAAGTTTTGATGGTTTATTTTTGACCTCGTTATATTCCCAGTCATTTAAAAAATGGTAACTATTCCATCTCTGATGTTCACAAAAGATTAGTTTTTCAAAGAGGTTATCTTCTCTTTTTGGCATATATAAAATCTCAAAATCCTCTCCACTATAAGCTTTTGTTAATTCTTTAGAGTATTTTTCTAATTTTTGATAGTCCATATTTACTTGTTTCATATCATCTTCAATAACTTCATCAAAAATATTTCTATTTTTTTGCAACAACTCTTCTTTACTTATATCACTTTTTATCTTTTTCAATCCTAAAGCTTGAAGTTTTATATTTAGATGTTTTGTTTGTGCTATGTTTGAAAGTTTATCATTATATGTTGTAGTATCAAACCATTTTTTATTTAAATTTTTATTTGAAATAAGTTTATTTTTATCAAATTCATCCCCATATCCATAATGTATCATTTTTGCAATATCATAATTTTCTTCATCTACTAATTTATTTTTTGAAAAAACAGTAGCTTTACTGCCAAACGAATATAATCTTTTATATAGATTTTTATCTTCACTAATCATATTGCTTAGTGAAAGTTCATCTGAGATTGCAAAAAAGATTTTTGTTTTTAAATCTCTGTTTTTAAGATAAATCTTTTCATTTAAACTTATAGCAATATTTAGATTTATACTATCTTTTTCATAACAAACATATATATTTTCTAAATCATTATCTTTGAAAATATCGTTTTTATACAGTTTTAAAGTTTTATAATCGTACTCTATAATTTCAAAGTTTATACTTGGAAATTTTGAGTTGTCATAGTTTGTATAAAATTTTATCTCTTCTAAAAATTTCTTAGCATCTTTATCTATCAGATAGATGGTATGTTGATTTTTATTTGGAAAATTAGAAGTTAAAAGTATATTTTTGATTAATGTTATAGCTAACTTAGAATCTCCAAAAACCACACTTTTAAAACTCTTGTCAGTTTTGATAATCTCATCTGATATTATAGAATGTTTATCCAACAACTCACTTACAGCTTCTTCATAATAAGAAAATGTTTTTACATCTATCTTTATCTCTTTATTGTTTGCTGGTAATACAAAGTTCTGATGAAATATCTCTTTAAGTTCATTGTTAGTTATATGAACTATCAGCCTTGTTGGTGTTGTAGTTTTTTCTTTTTGTATCTGTTTTATTAGTTTAGTACAAAACTCTATATTTATTTTATCATCTCCAATAGCTATAATGGCATATTTCATTGTTTCATAATTTAAGATTTTAAAAAAATCATTAGTAAATATATTGTCCGTAATTACCCCAAAACCTTTTTCTTGATACTCTTGTATAGACTCATTTTCATTATCTATTTCAAATACAACGGCATTATCATTTACAGATAAACTATTTAAAAAAGCTTTATTTGCATCAGTTAAACCAAAAAGTGCAATATGTTCATTTTTTATGATCCTTTTTGCTATCTTATCATTTACAAAATTTTTAAAAAAAGTAAATATCACTGCTGAAAAGATTGTTAAGATTACAAATATCAAAGCTATAAATATAAAAAGATTAAAATCATTATAGCTTTCTGGTAGATCAAGAGAAAATATTTTAAAACTTTTTAGCATTGCTTCATAAAGACTATTTTGATTTTTTATGTAACCTATCAGAGCAAATATAAACCCAATTATTCCAAGTAATATTGTAAACATTACTTTATATTTATAGATTGTATAAAATCTATTTCTTGTATTTTTCAAATCTTTTATAAATTTTTTTATATTTATCATACTAAACCTTTACCAACTCATGAAATAATCATCATTCTTATTATTTTTAGTATAAAAAATACCGACTTTATAATCTATTGTTTGTAATGGTTGTTCTTGTGTTAATGGTGATTGTTGCATTTCTTTTACTTTATTTTGAAGAAAAAAGAAATCTTGTTCCATTTCTCTTCTTAATGGATGACCTTTTGATCATATTTTATTACTTTCTATATAAGCTCTTTCTTGATATTCTAATGCCTTGGTTAAATTTTTTCTGATATAAAAATAAGAATCACTTAAGCCATTGGTAATATTACAATAATAAAAAATAAAATCATTTTTATATTTTTTATAAAAAAATTCAATTTCTTTAAATATCTCTTTTTGTAAATCTATTGCTTTTCCCATTAATTCATTATTATTACTTTTTTTATAAAAGGAAATTAAATTATTAAATGAAACAATATATATATCTATTATTTTTAGTTTGTTATAAAAATTATCATATATTTTTTTTATTTCAGGGATAAGTTTATTTTGTAATATATCTATAGCTAACTCTTTTTTATCGATTATATAATAAGATGTAGCCAAATTATTTAAAACGATACAATAAGTATCAAAAAATATAATATTATTTATTGCAAAATAAATTTTAATTTCATTATAAGCTTTTTCTTCTAATTTTATTACTTCTTTATTGTATAAAATTAATTCTTTGTCAATTATTTTATATAAATTTGCTTTACTAGTTAAAATTTTACAAAAATATTCTATTAAGTTAATTCTACTAAATTCATATTTTTCATAATAAACTTCAATTTCATTTAAAGCTTCTGTTAAATATTCAATTAATTCAAAAATAAAATTTATTTGAAAATTTTCTGGATATTTTAAATAATATTCTCTATACGAATCAACAAAATTATTTAAAGCAACAGGATAAAAATATATCCATTTCAGTTTGTTTTTATCATACAACTGCTTGATTATTTGTAAAGTTTTATATCCATTGTTTATAGCATCGTTGATAAAATTTTTCTGTAACTTTTAACATTTGTTTAGCATAAATCATTGCATTATTTAATCCTCGTATAATTTTAACAGCTTCATAATCACTTCTATTGTAAGGCAGGATAAAATCTACAAAACAATAAACAATAAGTACAACTTTTTATTTCTATCGTACAATTAGTGCAATTCATCTGTCGCTTTTAGCAATATCTCTACATTTTTTTCTAAATCTTGCTCACTAATTTCATGTTGCTCTTGTCTTAGTTTAGCTTTCAATAGCTCTTGTTTTCTTTTTAGTGATTTTTTAATATTATTTAGATTTATAACAATATGCAGATATAAAGTACCATCTTTTGCTCTATATCTATTTATTTGATGGGCATCCGTAAGGGGTATTGACTTTACAATTGTTTTAAAAGCACTTCTATATATCTCTCTTGAATTACCGTTATTGTTTAGATGACTTTCATCTATCAACTCATCAGTTTTTGCACTAAATATTTCTCTGATTCTTGATGCAAGTTTTTCTTTGCCATCAGCTAATGCTCTCACACTCATAACTCTTATGTTTGAATTTTGCCTTGCTGGTGATATTCCAACTTCACCAATATAACCTTCTTTATTGTTAGGGTTTAAAATCCATTTTGGTAATTCCTCATCTTTTTGATGATAATCAACAGGCAAATTTGAATTTATTGCTATATTTTTTGTTTGTACTATCTTTGGAGCAACACTTTGCTGAGTTGAACCGCACCCTACAAAAATTACAGTAAGACTACTAACCAATACACTGCTTATACATTTTTTCATTTTCAATCCTTATTTTTGAATTATACAATTATTTTTAAATCTTTCAAAACAACTACTATTTAGTTCATCAAATTTTAGGTATGTTTTTTTTTGATTTTTTTTGATTTTAATTTTCAAATAGTCTTTGTTACTGTAATTTAAAATTTTAAATGGCATTTTTCCCCCCATATAAACTTTACCATTTCTCTCTTTTAGTAGATTGTATGTGTTATAGCTAACTCCTACTTTTTCTTTAAAGCATAACTGCAATGCTTTTTTACAATGTCCTCTAGCACTTTTTTTGATTTTTTTATTCTTTGCTTTTAAACTTTTAGCAGCTCTTGCTAGTTGTTGTGTTTTTCTTTTTAATTCTTTTTCACTCAATACATGATTGTTATTAGATGAAAATGGGAATGCAAATAAATATGATATACTTAAAAAAATAACAAAAATACCTTTTTCCATAATCTTATCTCCTTTTATTTGTTGGAATTAAATTTGGATGCTGTAGTTAAAAGTTCACCTAAAGCTTTTTGATATTCAGCAAGAATGGTTTCTAATCCACCCATATCACTTTCAAATGGTTGTATTGGATATATACATGGTTTACTTTTATCTGAACATTTATTATTCATATACAAAGTTATTCCTCCATCTAATGTATTTAAAAATTTCATATTGAGTTCTAACTTTTTATCAATTTGATTCAAATAATTCCAAAAAACATTATATTCTTCTAAAATATCAAAAACCTTATTGCTTATTTGACCTGCATCTTGACATTTTTGAGTTGTAACCCCTTTTAGCCTTGTATCATTTATATTTGAAAGTTTCCCTCTTGTTTTTTGTAGTAAGTTAATAATATCATAATAAGCACTTATAGTTTTTTGTTGTGCATTTTTTAAATTTTCTTTTGCCTTGGTAGTATCTTTAGCTACTTTTTTTGTAACTTCTTTTGTTTCTTTAAAAAATTTTAAAATTTTATCTCTTTTACCAGAAATATCAGCATGATTAAGTTTCTTATATACTTTATCCATTAATTTAATAATTTTTTGAACCTGTTTCCTAAGCTGTTTACTGTTTGTATTTATATTAGTTGCAGAAGATACTATTTTGCTATTAACATTTCTAGTTAATTCCTCTATCCTATCATAATTATTTACAGAAACATTATTAAAAGTCAAATTATTCAACATAGAAACATCTTCACTTTTGTACTTATTTTTACAAGTTGGTAAAGATAAATTCATAGGACTTGCACCTAATACAGTAAAACAAACCATACTTAAAAGTAAATATCTAATCTTCATTTTTATCCTCCATATCTAATAAATCTTTTTTTTCTTCTTCTAACTCTTCTATATCTTCTCGTAATTCATTGATTTTTTGAATTAAACTTAATATCTTCTCTGATTTTTTATCTTCTAAATCTTCTAAATCCTTACTATACACCATTATCTCTTGATCATTTTTATTTAAAAATTTAAGTCTAGCTTCCGTGTTAAATAAACGATCCGAAATCAAAGTAATCTCATTATTAATTCTACTGATTCTTGGAGCATATTTATCTTTTATATTTTTCTTTATATAGGCATATTTTTTTTCTGTAAGATCAAGATCCTCTAATGATAATATTTTGGCTGACTCTTCTTCAGATTTATTTTCCATATTAGATAACTCATCATCTAATTCTGAGTCAAGTTTTTTCTTTTGAACTTTTTTTTCTTTAAGCTCTTTTTCTAACTCAATCTTTTCATCATATATCTTTTGAGCATTATCTTCTTCCTCATAATCAATTAACGCTTGAAGTTTAGCTATACTTTTATCATAAGTTGAATTACCACTCTTTAAAATATCTAACTCCTCTTCATACCTTCTTTGTTTTCTTTTTAAGACTTTTAATTCTTTTACTATATCTGCAATTCTTTTAGTTGTTTCTGAATCTAAAAGAGGTAGTAATAATAGTATAAATGCTATAATGTCTATCAAAAATGCAAAAACCATTAAAGACCAGTACTCAAGTGCATGTTTCCATATAAGATTAATATTTAATGTGATTTTTGGAAATTGAGGCTTTATTATCATGCTTTTTGATATTCTTTTTGATTTAATTTGATTTATTTCATCTTCCAAATTTTTAATCTTTGTTTTTATAGAATCAATAGTGATTTTTGCATATTGATTTGAAGATTGACTTTGCAAAAATCTTTGAAACCCTTTTAACGATTCCAATATATCTATAGCTTTGTTAAGAGGATCGTTCTGCATAGATATTTTCATAATAGATGATGATATAGTATTTCTTGCTTCATTATATGCTTGTAGCAAATCAGTTATATCATTATTTTCATCTATTTCACTTTCAAGTGTTGTTAGAGTATCTTGTAACTGAATACCAATAGTATCTTCTTTCTCATCTTCATCATCTTCATTGCTTTGAATCCCATAAATTTTTGAAAATTCATTATAAGTTGGCTTTATTTCACTAATCAAGCTCCCAATTTTATGACAAATAGTTCCACAACCTCCATTTTGAGGTGAAGATTGTGTTTCGTATTCATTATTTAGATATAAGTAAGAACTAGAAATTATCTCGGCTATTCTTTTGTATAAAACATCTTGCACGATGTATGGATTTGCTGTTTTTTCCATTTTTATGTATTGTTCTTTTAATTCACTTTTTATAGCTTGTGTAGAATTAAATGTCATAGCATTGTATGTTGGAGATATAAATAACCAAGCTATCATAATCGTAACTACAAGAAAAACATATTTTTTTCTATGATATTTATTTGTATGATATTTTTCTATAATGATTTTTATATATGATGTTACTACCAGACCTAATGAAACTGCTGCAAATGCTACTAGATAACCAAGAATTTCGTTAGTATCTTTGTATGATATATATACTCCATAACCAGATAATCCAGCAGATACCATTAATGTTAATAATGGTATATCTAAAGTAAAATGTTTCCAAAGCGATGCTTCATTAGTATGCACCTTACCTAATCTTAAGAATTTATAAATTTTTTTCACACTTTTTCTCCTATTTTGAAATACAGATAACATAATTGTGGTTATCTTTATTTTCTTTAGTAGTCCATCCAGTCGAAAAATCGATAGTATTTGATTGTTCATCGTAACTTTCAATTTCACTGTCTTTTAGCCAAAATTTTAGAGTAGTGCTTGATGGAAGATTTTCTACAAATTTCTTTTTTACAAATACCTTGTTGTATTTATCATTATCATATTCTTTATAGTTTCCATATAAATCAAGAATATTATTAACATCATCTTGTGTTGGTAATTGCCAATTTGTTCTATTGTTTAATAGTAGATTATTGCAGTATTGCATAGCTTTGGTATAAGTTTTAACTCTATTTGAATTGGAACTATGCTTATTATAAGTTCTTATATCTTCTTTGGTAAAAGGTTGATTTTGCCAAAGTGTATTATTATGATTTGTAATTTGTATTTTAGTGGTATTTAAATTATTGTTTATATATTGTATATATTTTTTATATTGTAAATAATCGCATATAATTTTTGCTTTATGATTTTTATGCATTATATACAAATAACCATGCATACTTAAAGTTGAATTTTGTCCGAATTGCTCTTTGGTATGATTAACCCCTCCACCTGTAGATTCTTCAATAATATCAATTTGTTCTGAACTTACATTAGTACCATAAAGTGATTCAGCTAAAAGTTTTTGATAATTTTTGTTATTATCATTAACAAAACCAATTTTCTTACATCTTGTTTTAAACTCATCAAATGTTTCAGCATAAGAGTTAATTAATAAAATAAATATAATAAATAATATAATTCTCATAAAATTCTCTCCACTTATTCTAACGAAAAGTGAATTATACTATAATATTAAAAAAAAATAACACAGGCTGAACTATGAAATTAATATTTTTATTATTTTTTATGTTATCTCATTTATATGGATTTACTTTTGAAGATTATATGGGATACCAAAAGGAAAAAGAAAAACAATTTAGAACAAAAATAGATGATAGTTATAAAATATATACAAAGCTTATTGCTTCAAAATGGGGAAATGATGAAGTTTGTTTTAGTTCACAACACGAAGCAATTCACTATGATAATAATTTTTCATTAAGAGATAAGATTAATTATCAAAAAAATACTCTGATAATAGAGTCTATAACCAAAGATGTAAATAAATTTAATCATAGATTAAATGACTTAAGAGATTCAACCTTACAAGAAACTATTAAAAAAAATCCCATAAGAAAAAAAACTGAACTCAAACTAGATAAAAAAATACAGTTTGTATATAAAAAGATAATTCCAAAAAAAACTATAATAAAGAAAGATATAAAAACAAGAATTGCTAATAATAAAACAATATATTTTGTAAAAATTCCTTTTAAAAAAGATAGTATAGTGAAATTAGTAAATTTATTTATAGAAGATATAGAAAAATATACAAAAAGATATCATCTCAATAAATCTTATGTGTTAGGTATTATAGATGTAGAAAGTTCATTTAATATAGAAGCAGAATCAAAAATGGGAGCATTAGGCTTGATGCAACTTGTACCTAGTACAGGTGCTAGAGATGCTTATTTTACACTTACAAGAGAAAATAAAATTCCATCAAGAGATTATATTTTAAACCCTAAAAACAACATAGAATTAGGGTGCTTATATATTTACATAATCCAAAATAAATACTTACATACAAAAAATATTTATGATGATAAAAAAGTGCAATTTATAACATCAACATCATACAATGCAGGTGTTGGAACACTAAAAAAATCGTTCAAAAATACCAACATAGAATTAAAAGTAAATAATATGACTAGGCAAAAACTTTATGAACATTTAAAAAATAAAAAACACTTTACAAAAGAAGCAAGACAATACTTTACAAAAGTAGATAAGGCTACAAAATATTGGGAAAGTAAAATTAAAAAGTAATTTGTATTATGCTACAAACATATATTACCTGTACAAACAGCTAAATGCCTTTTAGAATCATTATAAGCATTTATCATAAAACTTCTGTTTTTGTTAAACTCATCGCCCATATCTTCTGTATATGGTATCTCACAACCACGACCTACAAAAAATTTATCGTTATGTTTTAAACAAATTATATCACCACTCTTTTCATGGTTAAGCTCGGTTAATATCTCATCTAAAGTGTGTTTTATTTTTACTTCTACATTCATTTTTGACTCCTATAATTTTAAATCACATACAGAACAATCTCTAAGTTTATTATTTAAAGATGATCTTACTAGTTTTATCTTATCGCTATTATACCAAATATCACTAAAGGTTGTTTTTGTTAAATTTCCCAACGGATTAGTATAGCATCTTTTCATCTTAAGACATGGGTATAATCCACCATCTTCGGTTATAGAAAAAAATGAAAATCCTGCTTTACAAAGTTTTGGTTTCTTTTCTTCATTATCTACTTTTCTGTTTTGAAATATATCAAACTCTTCAACTTGTTCATCATTAAATGTTTGAAACATATTAGAAGTTGAGCCATCATCTTTAGGATATATAAATGGGTCATAATGAACTTCTATGCCAAGTTTATCTCCTATATCAGTTTTTATTTGTTTATAGCTATCTTTGTTAAACTGCATTAAAGAACAGTTTATTCGTATGGTAAAACCTGCTTTTTTCAATAACTTTATAGCATTTAGAGTTTTTTCAAATGAACCTTTTTGATTTGTAATATTGTCATGTACTTTATGGTCTGCACTATATAAACTTATATGTATTCTATATATATTTGTAAACTCTTTTATTTTACTTACCATATCTTCATCTATGTAGATTCCATTCGTATTTAGTCTTAGTACAAACTTTTTTTCATATAAGTATCGCAAGATTTCAACTATATCTTTTCTAGCAAAAATCTCCCCACCAGTAAGAACCAACCCTAGTGTACCAACAGCTTTCATCTGATCTATAATGTTAAATACATCTCTTGTAGATAGTTTATCTTCTTTTGTAAACATAGTATAGCAATGTTTACATCTAAGATTACACTGTGAAGTTAGTTCAAAATGTCCACTTAAAGGTATATGATTTTTAAATGCCCAATAATTTACTATAGATATATCTACCTCTTTTATTGAGTCTGATACTATGGGGATAGATAAAGTTTTATCATCATTTACAATCAAACCATTTGTTTTTAATTCATTTAATATTTTAGTTTCATCTTTATCAAAGCTATTTTGATTATTCTCTAAGATATTTTGCCATAATCTTAATGGTTTATATTGAAGTAAAACAACTCTGTTTTCTTTTATATTCATAATAATTGCTAGTGAATTATCATAAATCCTATATACTAAATCTTTTGGTATCATATTTTGAGTTCCTAATTTATATTTAAAATTGTACTACAAATTTTATATAAATTAAACCAAAGTTATTACTACTTTACATATTTTGGTGGAATAACTTCTAATTATTCAATTTAATATACTAGAAAGTTATATTTAATTATTGAAGAATAACATGAAAAAAAGTTTGATTTTAGTTTCTACAGTGGTAGTATTTATACTTACAGGGTGTAATCAAGCAACACCTAAACCAGTTGAAAAATGCAAGAGTGTAACTCTATAATGCAAGGTCCATCTTGGGTTAGGTAAGGTGGTATCATAGAGAATGGTTTAGGTGTAGTGGGTGCTTCTTCAAAAGCAAAAAGTTCCTCTTTCAAGATGGATATTGCTCAGGCAGATGCTTATTCAAAAGCTGCCAACCAGTTAAAGACCAATATAGTAGGAACTCTAGAGTTATTAAGAGATTCTCATAATGATTTAGAAAAAGAGACTATGGAAAAAGTTTTTGCTCTTGATGTTAATGATATACCTTTGAGTGGATTGAAAGTAAAAGATATGTGGTCATCAAGCTGTAATGATGATTTTTTTGTATGGATGGTTATGGATATAGATAGTGAGATAGCTAATACTAAAAAAGTTTTACAAAAAGCTAATCTTTTTTTACCAAAGAAGCAAGAAATTATGTTGTGAAGGTAGCTAAATATACATCTTTTTGGCAAGAAGAGTTAAAATCTAATAAAACAAACTTTTAAAACTTAAATTTCTTTATTTTTATGAAAAATACTTTCTTTTAAAATCTATAATTTTCTTACCAATTCTTTTAAATTTTTTTATTATGTTTTTTATATTAAATATTAAAACTACACTTAGGATGCCAAAAATAATAATCTTATGAAATAATGTAAAAGTATCATTAAAATATATTATAATTTTACTATTCATTATATATGTTATAAATATATTTTTAATCTCATCTTGAAAAAATAATATCAATCCAAATATTCCTATATACTCTGCTGTCCTATCTTTTGATAATGATAGTGTATTGTCAATGTTTGATTCAACTTCATCATATACTTCAAGATATCCCATACCTTTTTGAATAGCACTGTTTATCTCATTTGGTTGAAATTTTTTTGCTATCTCTTTTGAAGAATATTCATTTTTTAATCGTTGCATTTTTTCTTTTATAAATTTTATTTTTTCCACTTCGCTGAAATCTTTATCTATAAGTTGATATTCAAAATATCTTATTTTAAAGGAAATATACATATTTAACATATATATAAAATAACTTTCATTTCTAGCTTGTAATACAAATGCAGAACCTGCCTCTTCTTTTATTCCAAAAAAGCCTAAAGAATCAGCAAGAGTTAATCCACTCCAATATTTCCATATACCTATACCACTTTTTTCAATTTGACTTCTGATATATCCATAATCATTTGCATAACTATCATGTGGTGCAATACTTGAAGTTGAACACAAGAGATAAGCACAATGTTCCATTACATTTATATCATTTACTTCATGAGTATTGAGTTTTGGTTCAATAGATGGTTCTAACTCTATCTCTGTATTTTCTACTTTTGAAGCATCTATATGTATTGCTGTAATCATTTTTGCATAAAATGAAGCATTGTATATTGTATAATACTCTTTTTCATTTAAATCTTTTTTGGTAATATTTAATAAGCTATTATTAGCAATTGATAGTTTCTCTACTAAAAATTTATCCAATAAATTTCCACCATCTCTATGATGTGTTATATTTTGTTTCTCAAAATCAATATCCAAACTTCTAAATTCTCTCATATTTCTATTGAATAAACTAGAAATTTCAGATACATTTAGTTCAGAATCTAATGGCATTTTTGTTTTTAATACTAAAAATGCTATATGATCATCCATAATCCATAAATCTATATCATCCATAATAAAATCTATATTTATATCATTATTTTTCTGTTTTATAGTCAATGACCATTCTGGATTTATTTTATGTTGAAACAATAAGTTATCTCTCTTTTGAAAGAACTCTTTTTTATTGATTTTTTTATCAAAATCTATATGGGGTATCATATCGTTGTAGATATATCTTTTCATAGAGTTATCACACTTAAAAAGTTTTTCATCTTTTTCATCTTTTGGATTTTGTAAAATCCAATTTTTTTCTTTCATACCTTGTAAAAAATTATCAATTTTATAGTATGTATTGAAGCCATTTAATATACCATCATATACTGCATGTGGAAAAGGGATGATAAAATAAGACATATGATTTATAACAGTTACATCTTCTTTCTTTTCTTCATCAAAATAACTAAATGTAGATGGCTTTTGTTTGCCTATAAAATCAAGTATCTCTTCTCTATGCATTATTTTTACTCCAATATGCTATTGTATTTAATATCTCCTCAAAATCTAACTCGGTTCCTCTTATTGGTGTATCTATTATTGTATAGTTATGCAAAGCACTTCTACCATCATACCATGGATCTGGCATATCGTATCCTACTCTATTTGGTTGGTTTATTGTGATATTTTTTTGCTCTCTTTTTTGTTTTTCTTTTTTGTTTAGAAAATCGCCTAAGCCTTTAAGATATACAAATCCATCAGGTTTTACTGAAACAATAGTTCTTCTGCTGTTAAGTTGTACTACAAGCATACAAAAACCATCTTTGGTATGTATAGAATCATTTCTAGCCCATACTTTAAAAAGTTTGCTTTGTGGTTGAGACACTACTAAACATTTAGTATTTTTTTTATCTTTTTTATTTTTCATAGGTAGATAAAACTGCATAGTTTTACTTTTTTTAAAATCCTCTAAATATACTTTTTTATCTTTTTTTATATCTGTTATATATTTTTTATATATTGGTGGTGTTGTATTGGTATCAAATCCATATTTTGCACACTGTTTTATAAGAGTATGTCCAAAATCCAATACCTGTTTATCTGTTTTATATTTTGATTTTACGATATTAAACAAAGAATAAAGAGATACGGTGTATTTAGGGCTTTTTCCAAAATCTATTTCATTTATAAACTTTACTAGCTTATAAGCATATTTTGGAAACTTTTTATATTTTAAATAATATTCAACTAGAAATGAACTAGCTATACAATCAAGATCAGGGCTATTATGCACTATTATACTTTTTATATCTTTTGGTATAAGGTGTGGATATCTATATACCAACATTGTGGCACACATCTTTGGTGCAAATGGTTGATGATGATCTATGATGCCATTTTTAAGAGCATTGCCTACATCAAGATATAAGGCATATCTTTTTTGTTTTACAGTTGAACCTTGAGGGATAAAAGTGTAATCAATGATTTTATTTCTCATAAAACTAATAATATCAAAAATAAAATATCATACTGCTGAACTTTTTACTAATATATTTAGACTATATGGTTGTTTTAGTCTCCCTAAGAGATAGAGAGTGTAGTCAATAGGAACGGAAAAATATGGACGGGAA
>Ga0256836_1000925_pt1 | contig 14120 bp, 12 predicted proteins | sample 4561380metaG_FD_185974 | JGI IMG/M metagenome (GOLD analysis project Ga0256836, IMG submission 185974) | Hydrothermal vent microbial communities from Guaymas Basin, Mexico - 4561-380 | ecosystem: Environmental > Aquatic > Marine > Hydrothermal vents | place: Mexico: Guaymas Basin | collected...
TTTGAGTACTTAAAGATTTACAACTTCCTTAGGCCTCATCAGTCGTTGAAGTATAAAACTCCTGCTGAGAAGTTTGAGGAATATATTAGAGGTCGTCAAGGTGTCCACCATGTATTGAACTCGAACATGCTATGCAGGTTAGAAGTTTTTAAGTTTAAATTGCTAAATCAGATTTTATAGGGAGACAGTATGGAAACAGGACTTACAAGGGAAGAACTAATCGAAATCATGGCAACAATTATGGAGGAAGAGGGCTTCGATATATATGAAGCCGAAGCCGAGGGGGAAAAGTACCTTCCAGATTTCCTGGGAGTGTTTGAGAACGAGGAGGGCGAAAAACAGCAGGTAGCCGTTCAGGTTGAGGACTGCAACACACTCAAGACTAAGGAAGCCGAAGAAAAGGCAAAGACAATCGCCGAACACTGTAGAAAATCCGGAGAGGGATTTCTATTTGTTGTTCCGATAGAGTGCGAAGATGAAGGCCTCAAGAAGTTTGAAGAGTGGGGACTTTCCGACGTTGCAGAGTTTATTCCCATCGGAATAGAGTTTGAGGAGGAAGAGGAGTAGGTTGGAACCCTACTACTCCTTTTCAAGATACCTAAGGGATACCTTTGGAGAAAAAGTATTCAGAGTTACAGTCGATGCGGGCTTCACCTGTCCTAACAGGGACGGGAAAAAGGGAACAGGCGGTTGTATTTACTGCTATGCCGGCTCGGATTATGACACCGAAAAAAGAAGAAAAAGCGTAGAAGCACAAATAAGGGAGGGGATAGAGAGGGTAAGGAGAAGGTATGGGGCCGAGAAATTCCTGGTCTACTTTCAGGCCTACACAAACACTTACGCTCCCGTTAACGTCTTGAAAAACATTTACGATACGGTAAAGCTGTTCCCCGAAGTTGTCGGAATAATTGTCGGAACAAGACCCGACTGCGTCCCGGATGAGGTACTCAAACTACTGAACAGCTACACCGACGAATACCTCGTCTGGATAGAGTACGGGTTAGAAAGCTCTCACTACTCCTCTCTTAAATGGATGAACAGGGGACACGGTGTATCAGACTTTGTAGATGCAGTGCTAAGAACACGGAAATTTTCGAAAATCAAGGTGTGTGCCCATACAATACTGGGACTGCCGACAGAAACGAAGGATGAAATGCTAGAAACGGCAGACTTCCTCGCAGCGCTCTGTATCGACGGCGTTAAAATTCATCCTCTCCACGTTATAAGGGGAACGAAGCTGGAGAAGATCTACCTGGAAGAGAGGTTTAAGCTCCTGTCCCTCGAGGAGTACGTAGACCTCGTCGTTGAATTCATAGAAAGGTTACCTGAAAAAACTGTAGTTCAGAGGGTAACCGGAGAAGCTCCTCAGGAACTATTAATAGGCCCGGAGTGGTGCACCCACAAGGAAAAGAATAAGGTAATAAACAGAATAAGGGAAAGGTTCAGGGAGAGGAAAACGCACCAAGGTAAGCTCTACCGATTCAGCGGGTGCTGAAGAGGTCAACTTAATTTAAATTACAATATATAAAGACTAATTAATAAAATAACTTAACTTAAAGATTAACAGTAAATATTTTATTATCTATTAAATTTGATTTAGAAATTGACAATCTTCTAAAATTCTGTATACTGATAATTAGTAAACCTTTTCAAAGGAGGAGGGCATGAGAAAAAACCTAAGTATCTTGCTTGGACTTATACTATCGTCCGTACTGCCCGCCTTTGCAGAACATCCGAAAGTAACCCTCAATGATCAATTCGGTCACCCTGTAACAGAATCAAAACTACCTGTTGATGTCCGTCAAAGCTGCGACAACTGCCACGACATCGACTTCATAGCAACGGCCTACCACTTCCAACAGGGAAGGCTCGCAATACTTTCAAGCGACATTTACGAGAATTACTACAAGAAATACGGAGATAAAACTTTCTCAAACGGACTTCCCAAGAAGCTGACAAAACTCGACATGGGAATGTACGGGAAACTCTGACCTCCTGCCTACCGCCAGTTGGCGCCGTCAGAAGGAACTAATCCAAAAACTATTGATCTCACAACTCCCGAGTATGCAACGAAGTGTGGGATGTGCCACCCCGGCGGCGGGCCTATGGAAAAGGACAGAAATGATAACTTCCTCTACAAAAAGAGTAAGGGAGAGATAGAGGCGGAATTAAATAACGGAAAAATTCCGGGAGACTATACAATATTCTCAAGCGAAGATAAGAAGTTTATTCCATTCGAGTGGAAAATAACCGTAGGTGACAAAACAATTAACAACACAATGGCACCTGCCTGTTTTCTCTGCCACTCAAAGCTTGACCTTATAAAGAATCATCAGGGAATTTTGAACTTTAGAACAGCAGTATCAAAGCTTCACTACTTATCCGGAGCAGATACTGCCGCAAGCGGGTTAGCAACCTTAAACAGCACAGATAAAACCTTTAACTACGACGTTTCCCTTGATGTAGACAACGAAACAAACGGCATTCAAATAGACAGTAACGTACTAGGAAAAGCAAACGATCAGCACTGTAGCCAATGTCACGGCGGAGGCTGGGATCAATTCACGACTGATGCCGATAGCCTTCTTGGAGAAATAAATCCAATGGATTTTGTAGAGCAACTTAAAGACTTAAAGTTTAAACAACCTGACTTATTTAAAGAAGCTAAAGTTTGGTTCTTTAACGAAACTATAACTGATGAAAATGGAGTTCCCAAAAACGTAGAGGTTCATAAATGGGCAGATTACATAGGAACGGAAAACGTTAAAGGCTGTGTTGACTGTCACAATCCTGTTGATCATGAACTATTAGAAGGTTACGCTCCCTCTTTCTCCATTCCTTCTCATGATTTTGCCAAAGGAAACGCAGGTCCAGCCCACGGTGTTATGTGGCATCAGATGGCAGGAACGGCAAGCTGTGAAAACTGCCATAAAGATCCCGACGAATTTCACAGGTCAGCTTTTGGACCGGCAGCATCAGTTCATATAGGAAAGATAGCCTGCACTACTTGTCACATAGGGAAAAAATACTTCTACAGGTTAAAACTCATTGACTGGTCCCTTCCGATGTGGGTTGTTTCCGGAAATGCTACAAAAATAACATTCAAAACTCTAACTAAGAACGGCTATGTTTACGGAGACCCTAAAAACGGAATATGGCCAGAGGCAGCCTGGTTCCCACAGAGGAATCCCGAAACAGGAGAAGTTACATGGAAGCTAAAATCGGTCAACGCTATGGGAGTTATATACTTCGAGGATAACTCAACAGGAGAATTTAAACCCGTCCTTGCCCGCTATCTGGCAAAGGCCTTCCGCGTTGATCTATCTCTACCAACAAAGTACATCATAATGAAAATCGATGAAAACGGAAAACCGGTAAGGGAGGGAGATCTCGGACACCTAGTACTAAAAGTTAAGAAAGGTGCTGCAATCAAGGACGATGAAGACCTTCTATCGGGTAACTGGGTGGTTATTCAAGCCATACCCAACTATATAGACGTTAACCTCAACGGAAAATTCGACGAAGGAGACCTCCAGATAACCGACGACACCGGGCTTTCCGGCAAAAAAGATGGAACACCGGAATTTAACACAAGAGAAGAGATAGAAACGGCAATAGAAACACTGAAAAAGGCCATAGGAATAGATGGAGTTGAAGTCAAACTTACCCTAAACAGCGACGCCTTCGCAATGACTCACAACATCAGGCCGGCCTTTGAGGCACTAAAGTGCGGCGACTGCCACGGAAGAAGTGAAGACTCGCTTGTAGGGGAGTTCTTTACGAGGAAGACACCTCTCTACTTCCCCATTGACGATGTTCCAGGAAACTTAATCGATAAGAAGTTTGAAAGGACTCCAACCGTTAAGGAATATGCCGAAGCAGTCAGGGAAGAACTGATTAACGCCGGATACCCCGCTCCGACCGAAGTAACGATAGAAAGTGAAATCGGAAAAATCGAAGTAAAAATTAAAGACTCCGGAGCTGAAATAGTTGCTACTCTTGACGCCTCTACTGCCGCTCAGCAGCTCAATCTCCCGGAAGAGAAGGTAGTAGCTGCAGTCAAGGTCAGAGCAACCCGCCGATTCCAGCTAGAGTTTGACCTTAAAGGTTTGGACGCCAGCAAAGTTGATGTCAAAACCAGCAAGGGATCGGTAGTCAGCAAGGAAGTCTCAGGAAATACTTTAATAGTAACAATCGACCCAACAAGGGCAGATGACGAAATAACCGTAGCCCTTTTTGAAAGGGAAAAAGCAGCAATTCCAGGTGGCGGTGGCGGAGGCGGATGCTCAATCTCTCCGCAGGCTGGATTTAACTTAGGAGGATTACTTAGCTCCCTCCTCAGCCTCACCCCTCTTGTACTACTAAGAAGAAAGAAAAAACACTAATCCCAGGGGAGCCTTAAAGGCTCCCTCTTTCTTAAAATTTCCTCCTAAGCTAAAATTCCCCCGCATAAAACTATCGAGTTCGGTAATGAAAATCCTTCACGTTGATACCGAAAAGGGCTGGAGGGGAGGAGAGCAACAGCTCTTCTACCTGGTTAGGGAACTGAAAAGGAAAGGTCACGCAGTAGCCGTTGCCTGCCGATGCGGAGAGGAACTCGAAAGGCGCTGTAGAAGTGAAGGAATAGACACTTTTCTCCTAAAGGGGAACACCCCTTCTGACGTATTCAGGCTCGGATTAATAGCGCGGGCATTTGACGCCGTTCACGCCCACTCGGCAAAAGCTCATACCTTGTCGGTTCTCTCAAAGAAGTTTCACAACAGGCCGGTAATCTACACCAGAAGGGTTGATTACAGACCCAAAAGAGATCCCCTGACCGAATTTAAGTATAAAAAAACCGATGCAATAGTTGCAGTAGCAAGGTTTGTCAAAGAAGTTCTCGAGGAAACTTTCCCCGAAAAGAGGGTTAAAGTAATCTATTCAGCAGTAGACCTTAAGGAGCTTCAATCCCAACTTTCAGAAAGTAAGGTTGAACTCATAAAAAAAGAACTTGGAGGATCACCTCTGATCGGATCCTTTGCCGCGCTAACTCCCCAGAAAAACATACCGAACTTCATAGAAGCTGCCCTGATCTTGAAAAGAAAGTTCCCCCGTGCCAGATTTGTGGTTTTCGGTGAAGGAAAGCTCAGAAAGGAACTTGAACTACTGGTAAGAAAAAAACACCTCGATAAAGACTTCATCCTCTACGGATTTGTCGAAGACGTTGCAAACTACATGAAAGCCCTGGATCTCTTCTTACTTCCTTCGGATAATGAGGGAATCGGCGGTTCAACAGCATTAGCAATGGCTCTCAAAGTTCCCGTTGTCTCCACGGATGCGGGAGGCGTTCCGGAAGTGGTGATCGACCGAAAAACCGGTCTAATCGTTCCTAAGAAAAACCCAAAAGCCCTGGCAGCAGCGGTAGAAGAGGTACTCACCGACGAAAGCTTAAGAGAAAAACTGGTCAAAAACGCTTACCAATTTGTATCCGAGAACCTCACGGTTGATAGAATGGTAAGGGCATACGAAGAAGTTTACCGGGAGGTCGTAGTTGGCTGAGTTCTGGGACTCCTTTATGGGGGAACTTAAAAAGGAAGTAAAACCGAGCCTGTTTAAAACTGCTTTCAAGGACCTTAAGGTCGAAGAGCTTACCGAAAGTACTTTACGGATAAAAGCCCGGGACAAAATAGTGAAAGAGCTTCTCGAGAAACACCACATCCCACTGCTCAAGAAAGTTGCAAAGAACGTCCTGGGAAAGGACTTAAAGATCGAAATAGTTACGAAAGAAGAGGTAAAAAAACCTCAGCTCCTCGAGCTTCCCGTCTTTTCCCAAAGCCATAAGGAGTCCCAGCCCTTCGACTCCAACCTCAATCCGAAGTACACATTTGAGAACTTCATAGTCGGAGCAAGTAACCAGTTTGCTCATGCCGCTGCAATGGCCGTAGCAGAAAACCCCGGGAAGGCGTACAACCCCCTTTTCATCTACGGAGGAGTAGGACTCGGGAAAACCCACTTGATGCAGGCGATAGGAAACTACATTAAGAAGTACTACCCCAGCAAGAAGGTTCTCTACATAACGACGGAAAGCTTCATGAACCAGCTTATAGAAGCTCTAAAAAGCGACAGGATTTCAAGCTTCAGGGAGACTTACAGGAACATCGATGTTCTTCTAATAGACGACATTCAGTTCATCGGCGGAAAGGAAAGAACTCAGATAGAGTTCTTCCATACTTTTAATGCCCTTTACGACGCCGGAAAACAAGTAGTTCTGACAAGCGACAGGCCTCCCAAGGATATTCCCACCCTGACCGAAAGGCTGAGAAGCCGATTCGAATGGGGACTGATAGCAGACATACAACCCCCGGATTTTGAAACGAGGGTAGCAATACTGAAGAGGAAAGCAGAACTGGAAGGTATAGAAGTAAGCGACGAGGTTATAAAGCTGATAGCGACAATTATAAAGTCCAACATCAGGCAGCTTGAAGGTGCCCTTATAAAGCTAAAAGCGAAAGCAAAGCTTGAGGGCAGACCTATAACCGAGAAGCTCGTAAGGGAACTTTTCAGGCCGGAAACGGAAAAGGCGCCAAGGAAAGTATATGCGGTATCAATCCAGACGATAAAAGAACTGGTAAGTAGCCAATTTGGAGTTGATGTAGAAGACCTTACAGGCCCGTCGAGGAAAAAGCAAATAGCCCTTGCCAGACAGGTAGCTATGTACTTAGCGAAGAAGATCGGGAATTACCCCTATACCCAGATAGCCGCTGCCTTCGGAAGGGACGACCACACTACAGTAATTCACGCCGTCAGGAAGATAGATGAACTCCTTAAAAAGGACTCAAAAGTTAAGGAGGCGGTAGAGAGGCTTCAAAGGCGAATAGAGGAATCCTCTGAAGGGGGCAGTGAAGTTATCCACAACGATGTGGATAACTTTGTGGATAATTCTGTGGATAGCTAATTTATGTGGATAACTTGGTCGAGTTTTTTGGTACTTTTCCACAAATTTTCGTTATCCACAGACTTATCCACAAAAATTTGGTAAAGTTATCCACAAATGTGGATAATCTTAGCGGAGATTCCTTTTCGGTTCCAACGGGTTGGCCGGCGAATGCACACTAAATGTGCACCTCTAATAATACTAACTAATGTAGTTAATAGGTAAGTAATCAGGAGAAGAATATAGATTAGGAGGAATAAGGATGAAGATAGAGGTCAGGAAGCCCGACGTGAGGGATGTTGTGAAGCTCGTTGCCTCGGCTGCCGACAAGAGGGGAAACATACCGGTGCTCTCAAACTTACTCCTTGAGGCCAACGACAACGTCCTCCGGCTGACGGCAACAAACCTCGAAATAGGAATTTCCGCCCTCGTTAACTGTCAGGTTATCGAAGAGGGAAAAGCCACGGCTAACGCCACCAAGCTTGCAAAGCTTTTATCGACAATTACCGGTGAGGATGTAGAAATTTCTCTGGAAGGGGATACGCTCTACGTCAGATCTTCGAATGCTAAGTTTTCCCTTGCTACCCTGCCTGCTGACGAGTTCCCGGAGATAGACCTTCCCGAAGCGTATAACGTAAAACTGCCTTCCGAAGAGGTTGACAAGGCGGTAAGGAAGGTTGCTTACGCCGTCAGCAGGGACGAAGCCCGCTACATCCTTACCGGCGTTTACTTCCGCTCCTTCGGGGATAAGTTCCATGCGGTTGCCACTGATGGTCACAGGCTGGCCCTTTATGAGGTTGAGGTTTACTCAGAAGCTTTTGATGCCATAATTCCGAGGAAATCGCTCGGCGAGCTTAAGAAGCTCCTTAAGGAGTCGGAGGAAGTTGAACTTACTGAGAGCGATTCGAAGCTCTTCTTTAGGATAGGAGATACGGTCATGTGGAGTTCCCTTATAGAGGGAGAGTATCCCGATTATATGAGCGTAATTCCTGAGTCCAATCCGCTTAGGGCAGTCGCCGATAAGGAAGAACTCCTATCTGCCCTTAAAGAAGTTTCCTCAATTTACGATAAGGAAGAGGTCAGGGCGGTACTCTTTAACTTCTCGGCGGGAACTTTAAAGCTTACCGCAAAGAAGCTCGGGGATGAAGGTGTTCACGAAGAAGCCGAAGTCGTAATTCCTGTTGAGTATTCGGGCGATGAGTTTACAATCGGTTTTAACGTTAACCACATGATTGAGTCGATAGCTTCTTTTGACGGTTCTTCCATAGTTATTTCCATGGATCAGCCGGTCACTCCGGTTCTCATATCTTCTGAGGAAGAACCTCAGCTGAAAAATGTAGTGATGCCTATGAAGGTGTAGGATGGGAAGGGCGGGGACTCTTCCAAATTTTCTTACACTTTTGAGAGTCCTTTTCCTTCCCTTTATTGTTGTATCTATAATTACTGAACACTTCAGAACCGCCCTGTTACTCTTCCTGATTTCCGCCGTTACGGACTTCCTTGACGGCTTCATCGCAAGGAGGCAGAAGAGCGTTACAAACCTTGGAATCCTTTTGGATCCGATTGCTGATAAACTGCTTACTTCCTCCGTTCTCATTTCTCTGGCATATGTAAAGCTGTGCGATCCTTATTCGGTTATAGTGATTGTCGGAAGGGAAGAGGCAGTGACGGGTATTAGGGCTATGGCTGCGACCAGAGGGCTGGTTATTCCGGCTTCGAGGGGAGGAAAACTTAAAACATTTTTAATAATGGCCTCGATTTTGTTAATTCTTTCCGGTTTTTACAGAGAGGGCGAATTTTTACTTATTATTTCTGCCTTTGTTGCTCTTTTTACAGGGCTTGCTTACTTTTTAAATTTCCTCAGGCTTCTTAAGGAGAGCTGAAATGGAGTATGCCGGTGTTTTTTTATTTTCATTCCTCTTAGGTTCAATCCCTTTCGGTTATGTTGTGGGTAGGCTTCACGGTGTAGATGTCAGGAAGCACGGGAGCGGTAATATCGGAGCTACAAACGTATCAAGAGTTCTTGGGAAAAAGTGGGGTGCTTTTGTTCTCATACTTGATTCTTTGAAGGGAGCTATTCCTGTCCTTACCTGTAAGTTATTAGGGCTTCCGGAAGAACTTCAAATTTTCTCCGGTTTATCTGCAGTCCTAGGTCACTGTTTTTCCCCGTTCTTGAAATTTAGGGGAGGTAAGGGGGTTGCAACCGGTTTGGGTGCTTTTCTGATAATTTCTCCTCAAGTTACCTTGGTTTCCTTAGTCGTGTTTCTTATAGTGTTCTCCCTCACGAGGTACGTTTCCTTATCTTCGATAACCGCAGCCCTTTCTTATCCCGTTGCTTTTAAACTGATTGAGAGGCCGTCGGATCTATCTTCACTTTTAGTTCTTGTAACGGCCGGAGTTATAGTTGTCAAGCATCATACTAATATCGTCAGACTTTTAAAGGGCGAGGAAAAGAAATATAAGTAAACATTTTTAATGAGGCTGACAAAGTTAGGGGACGGTTATGAATCTCAAAGATTACTTGAAGGAAAGGAAAAAACTGATAGATGAAGCGGTAGTAAAATACTTGCCACCTGCTCCCAAGTTCGGCTCTCGCCTTTATGAAGCTGTTAAGTATTCTTTGGTAGCGGGAGGAAAGAGGTTAAGGCCTATTCTTTGCATGGCCGGTTGTGAGGCTGTCGGAGGGGATTTTAAGGAAGCGATAGTTCCAGCTTGTGCTATAGAGATGATTCACACCTATTCGCTCATTCACGATGATCTTCCTGCTATGGATAACGATACGTTGAGAAGGGGACACCCTACCACGTGGGTGAAGTTCGATGAGGCCACTGCAATACTTGCCGGTGATGCTCTCTTAAACAGGGCTTTTGAAGTATTGATGGAATGGGACTTTGACTGTGAGAGAAAAGTAAGGGTGGCTAAAGAAATAGCTTCTGCCTCCGGCATGTTGGGTATGGTTCTGGGACAGCAGTGTGACTTGGATGCAGAGGGTAGAAGTGACGTTTCAGAGGAAGAACTCCTGTTCATTCACAGACATAAGACCGGGAGACTGATAACGGCTTCTGTCGTTGCCGGAGGTATAACTGGTGGAGGTAGCGAGGAAGAGATTGAAGCTTTGAGGAAGTACGGTGATTTCCTGGGACTTGCTTTCCAGATAACGGATGACATACTTGATGTTGTTGGGGATCAGGAGAAGCTCGGTAAAAACGTCGGATCGGATCTTGAGAAAGAGAAAGTTACCTTTGTGACTTTGTTCGGGGTAGAAGGTGCCAGGAAAAAGGCAGAGGAAGCGGTTAATACCGCCGTGGAAGCTTTAAGATCATTTGATGATGAAAAGGTAAGGCCGCTTGTTGAGATTGCACGGTTTGTGATAGAGAGGGAGTATTAACTTCTGACTGGAGGTTCTTTTTTGATTTTAGAAAAGGTAAATTCCCCGGAGGATGTAAAGAGACTGTCAAAGGAAGAGCTTGAGAGGTTAGCTTCTGAGCTGAGAGATTTCATAATTAAAGTCGTTGAAAGGACGGGTGGTCACCTTGCTTCTTCCTTGGGAGTAGTTGAACTGACAATTGCTCTTCTCAGAGTGTTTTCTCCTCCCCGGGATGAGATTGTATGGGATGTGGGTCATCAATCCTATCCTTACAAAATCCTTACCGGGAGGAGGGATAAGTTCCACACTTTAAGGCAGTATGGGGGAATTTCGGGATTTCCGTCGATAAAGGAAAGCCCTTACGACGCATTCGGCACTGGCCACAGTTCTACTTCGATTTCGGCAGCCCTCGGTATAAAGGTTGCTAAAAGGCTTAAGGGAGAAGAAGGACACGTTATTGCCGTTATAGGGGATGGTGCACTGACTGCTGGAGAGGCGTACGAGGGTCTGAACAATGCAGGCCAGCTGGGAGAGGATCTTATAGTCATACTTAACGATAATGAGATGTCTATATCTAAGAACATAGGAGCTATTTCCAATTACTTAACAAAAATAACCACAGGGGAGTTTCTCAGAAAAGCAAAGGAAAGACTTGAAAAGGTAACGGAGAAGCTTTTTGGAGAGAGAGTTTACAGAGGACTTAAGAGGGTCGAAGATTTGGTAATTAAAGGATTATTTCCTCCCGGGATGTTGTTTGAGGAACTCGGGTTCAGATACGTTGGCCCCATAGACGGTCACGATCTCGAAACCTTAGAGACGACTTTAAGGAACGTTTCGAAGATGAAGGGGCCTACGCTTGTTCATGTCTTAACGAAGAAGGGGAAAGGATATCCGCCGGCGGAGGAAAAGCCCGAGAAGTTTCACGGGGTTTCTCCGGGGGGAAAAAAATCCGGTAAACAACTTCCTACCTATACGGAAGTTTTTGCGAAAACGATTGTTGAGATTGCTTCTGAGGATGAAAAGGTCGTTGCAATTACTGCTGCGATGCCGTCCGGTACGGGTCTTGATTTCTTCAGGGAGCTTTTCCCCGACAGGTACTTTGACGTGGGTATAGCAGAGCAGCACGCCGTAACCTTTGCGGCCGGCCTTGCAAAGGAAGGTCTGAAGCCCGTTGTTGCTATTTATTCGACTTTCCTTCAGAGGGCTTACGATCAGATAGTTCATGACGTTGCCCTTCAAGAGCTTCCAGTCGTTTTTGCCGTAGACAGGGCGGGACTCGTTGGAGAGGACGGCGCCACTCACCACGGAGTACTTGACCTTTCCTACTTGAGGGCAGTTCCCAACATGGTGGTTGCGGCTCCGAAGGATGAGGAGGAGCTTCGACACCTCCTGTTTACGGCACTTAAGTCCGACAGGCCTTTTGCCGTCAGGTATCCCCGGGGAAAGGGCTACGGCGTTCCTCTCAGAGAACCTCTCAAGAAAATAGAGATCGGAAGCTGGGAAGTTCTGAGAGAAGGGAAAGAAGTTGCCGTGGTAGCTACGGGCTGGACGGTGTATCAGGCCCTGCTTGCTGCCGAAGAGCTGGAGAGAGAAGGAATTAGCGTAACTGTAGTTAACGGAAGGTTTGTTAAGCCGATTGACGAAAGGCTTTTAAGTGAAATAGCCCGGAATCACCCGATTATCATTACTGTTGAGGAAAACGTTATAAAGGGAGGTTTCGGTTCTGCTGTAGATGAATTCCTCTCTTCCTGGTTTACCGGTAAGGTTATAAACGTAGGGATTCCGGACAGGTTCATAGAACACGGTAATCAGGATCTGCTGCGCCGTATCGTTGGTATTGATGCGGAAGGAATAAAGAGGGCGGTGCTCGACGCCGTTAGAAAAACGGTGCGGTAACCGCCCTTATGCTGTTAGAGATTCACCTGTTTGACTTCCAGGATTTCCGGAATTTCCCTTATTTCCCTCAGAGCTTCCGGGGATACATCATCATCAACGAGAATTACACCTTTTGCTTCCTTGCCCTTTTCTGTCCTGCCCAGCTGGAAGCCGGCTATGTTCACGCTGTATTTACCGAGTATGGAGCCAAGCTTGCCTATTACTCCCGGAACGTCAAAGTTCCTTATCAGGAGGAGTTTTCCTTGAGGAGTAAGGTCGAACAGGAAGTTGTTTATTTCAACTATCTTTGGAAACTTATCGTCCATTACTGTTCCTGCTAAGGAGAATTCTTCTCCGTTTTCTCCTTTACAGGTTATCCTGATTAGTTTCTTGAAGTTTATCCCTTCAGGTCTTTTAACTTCTACAACAGATATTCCCTTTTCCTTTGCAAGGAAGGGAGCGTTTATGAGATTTACCGGAATATCAACGATTTTCTGCAGGAATCCCTTTAAGAAGGCCGTGGTTAGCGGTTTAACGTCTTCTCCGAGATCTCCCCTGTACTCTATGACAATTTCTTTGCTCCTTGAGCAGGCCACCTGGACGGCAAAGAGGCCGAGTTTTTCTGCAAGGTCCATAAATGGCTTCAGGACTTTGGCGGCCGCAGTATCTTCGTAGGGAGCGTTTACGGCAAACTCTACCTCTTCTCCTCTAAGGGCTGCAAGTACTTGGTTTGCAATAATTACTGCAACATTTGTTTGAGATTCGAACGTGTTTGCTCCGATGTGTGGTGTAACAACGATGTTGGGGGCATCGAGGAGGATGTTGTCCGTTGTAGGTTCTTTACTGAAGACGTCTACCGCGGCAGCTCTTACCTTTCCGCTTACGAGTGCTTCGTAAAGATCCTTTTCGTTTATAATTCCGCCCCTTGCAATGTTTAGGAGAATAACGCCGTCCTTCATTTTCTCTATTTCTTTTTTGGTTATCATGTTCCTTGTTTCCTCGGTAAGGGGCGTGTGGACGGTTATGATGTCAGACCTTCTCAACAGCTCATCAAGTTCATCAACAAGCTCTACTCCAAGCTTTTCTGCCTTTTCCCTCTTTATGTAGGGGTCATAGGCAATCACTTTCATGTCGAAGGCTTTTGCCCTTATGCCGACCCTTGATCCTATCCTTCCGAATCCGATAATTCCCAACGTTTTTCCTGCAAGTTCAACTCCCATGAATCTCTTTCTTTCCCACTTCCTTTCTTCTTTCAGGGATTTGTGGGCGTAAGGTATAAGCCTTGCCGCAGCAATCATCATTCCCATTGTGTGTTCTGTAGCTGCCAGGGTATTTCCGGTAGGGGCGTTTACAACGAGAATTCCCCTCCTCGATGCGGCGTCGAGGTCTATGTTGTCAACGCCTACGCCGGCTCTTCCGACAACTTTAAGCTTTTTTCCCCTTTCCAGGAGTTCTTCCGTTACTGGAGTTCCGCTCCTCGTTATAAGTGCGTCGTACTGGGGTATTATTTCCAGTATTTTGTTAAAGTCCCTGAAAAGCTCCGGGTCGTATGTAAGTTCTACGTCCGGTTGCTTCTTAAGGAGTTCGATTCCCGGTTCTGCTATGTGTTCCGTTATAAGAACTTTGAACTTCTCCATTTTAAAACCTCCTTAACTCTCCTGGTGGCTAATTATAGCCGAGTGCCTAAACGGCGCTGTAGAGAAATCTTATAACGTTAGTAGCGTAGGCTCCGGAAGGAAGGAAAAGGTTTAACCTGATTCCTTCTTCCCTTTCAACTGCGGAAAATTCGTAAGGTTTAAGGATGACTTTCCTGTTAAAGTGTCTGAAAAACTGTCTAAAGGGGATAAGCCATTCCTCGTTAATTCCTGTTTCTTTGATAAGCTCATCGTAAAACCCGTGATTTTTGGGGATGTATGATGGCAGTTTCTCCGGAAGCTTAGCCGGGAAGAGGGGATAGAGGAGGAT
>Ga0256836_1000926_pt1 | contig 14114 bp, 14 predicted proteins | sample 4561380metaG_FD_185974 | JGI IMG/M metagenome (GOLD analysis project Ga0256836, IMG submission 185974) | Hydrothermal vent microbial communities from Guaymas Basin, Mexico - 4561-380 | ecosystem: Environmental > Aquatic > Marine > Hydrothermal vents | place: Mexico: Guaymas Basin | collected...
TGCAATTCATTTAAAAATTCACTATTATCTTCTCATTCTTTTGCTTTTCTAAAAACTATTATTGTATCTTTTTTTAAAAGATTAAATAACATTTCAAATAAATATTTAATAATATAAAATTATCAATTATTATTATTTTTATAATTTTTTAATTTTTAAAATATTTTTATTAATCAGAATATTCATCAAATAAATTATTAAACGAATGCTCGTTATAAATATTCTAATTTTTATCAATTAAAAACTATTTTTCATAATATTGAGCCTTTCGAACTCATTTTTTAAATTCATAAACATTATCAAACTATATTTCACTTATTATTCTTCATTTTTTATCTATATAATTCCGTCATTTTCATTTAGCATAAACAGGAGCAAATCATTTAGAAAAACAATAAGCATGCTCAAACTAATCTTTACTTAAAAAATTTCATCTTTTATCTATAAAATTATATCACTTTCATCTAATATAAACTACTGCAAATCATTCACAAAAATAATGAGCATTATTAAACTATATTTTGCTTAAAACATTTCACTTTTCATTTATAAAATTTCGTCATTTTCATTTAATATAAATACTAGTAAATCATTCAGAAAAAATTCAAACATTATCAAACTATTGTTCGCTTAGAATCTTTCAATTTTTATCTACCTAATTATATCATTTTCATTTAACATAAACTTTTATAAAATTTTCACAAGAATCATAATAGTCATAAATGTTATCAAACTATATTTTACTTAATAATTTTCAATTTACATCAATAAAATTATATTTTCATTCTTTATTCTTAATTTTTCTTAATCAATTAGATAACACTTTAATAACTTCATACATTTTTAAAAAAAACAGAATAAAAAATTCTTTTATTTTCTAAATAATTTTTTAAACAAAAATTCATTATAAACATTTCATTTTTTATTAATAAAATTCTATCATTTTTATTTAATTTTAACAAGAAAATATCATTCTTCAAAATCATAAAATCCAACAAACTATTATTTGCATATGAATTTTTAATCTTCATTTATAAGATTAAATTTTCATCCTTTATTTTTAACTATTTTTAATCAATAGAATAATTCTTCTACAATTTTGTGCATATTCATAAATTCATAATTTAATAAACAAAATATAAATGAATATTTATTTTACAATTTTTGTTTTTTTTAAATTAGTATACATATCATAAAAGATTTCAATTTTTATCAATGTAATGCTATCATCTACCTCTTATATAAACTTCTCCATATCATTTAGAAAATTCATGCACAGCTTCAAACTATTGTTTACTTATAAGCTTTCATTTTTTATTTATATAATTCTATCATTTTCATTCTTTTTTAACAACTGCACATCAATCTCTAAAACAAAGAGCATAATCAAATCGTTGTCTACTCAAAAATTTTCAATTTTTGTCAATAAAATTCTATCACTTTCATTTTATTTCTACAGTAGCATATCATTCTGAAAATTCTATAACGTCATTAAACTATCTTTTACTTATTAATTTTCATTTTTTATCTATAAAGTTATATTTCTAATTTTTTTTCACAACAGCAAATCATTCAGAAAATTCATCAATCTAATCAAACTATATATCATTTGTTAATTTTCAATTCTTATCTATAATGTTATATTTTCATTTTTCATTTTCAACTATACTAAATCAATTATCTAATTTTTTAATAATTTTATACATTACTTTATAAGTTAAAAAATAAAAAATTATTTTATAATTTTGATTTTAAAATAAAATATTATATATAAATTTGTTATAAATTTTTTAAATATTTTTTATTTTTTAAATAAAATATTAAACATAAAATCGTTATAAAGATTTCATTTTTTATCAATTATATATCGTCTTTCATTGAAATAAACTTTTCAAAATCAATCTTTAAAGTCATGAGTTTCTTCAAACTATATTTTACTTAAAATTTTTCATTCTTTATTTATATAATTTTTTCATTTATAATTAATACTGACTCTCGCAAATCATTCTTTAAAATTATAAACATTATCAAACTATGTTTTGCTTAAATAATTTCAATTTTTATTTATAAAATTTTGTCATTTTCATTCAATATAAATATTAGCAACTCATTCGTTAAAATTATAAGCATAATCAAACTAAATTTTGCTTAATATTTTTCATTTTTTATCTATGAAATTATATCACTTTCATTCAAGATAAACTTTTGCAAATCATTCAATAAAACTATAAGCATTATCAAACTATATTTTGCTTAAAAACTTTCAATTTTTATCTATAATATTCTATCATTTTCATTTTATTTTAACAAGAGTATATCATTCTTTAAATTCATAAGCATATTCAAACTATTTTTTACTTATTAATTTTCAATTTTTGTCTACATAATTGTATCACTTTCATTCAACATAAATTTTTTTATATTTTTCAGAAAAATCATAAAATTCATTATTTTTTTCTTTCTCACTATTTTTTATTCATTTAAATATTTTTTTTATAAAACTATGCATTACCATCATTTAATAAAATATAAACCTATTTTATAATTTTTATCTTTTAGATAACTTGCCAAATAAATATTCATTATAAATATTTCAATTTTTATCAATAAAATTTACTCATTTTCATCAAATAAAAACTAAAGCGATTCATTTAAAAAAACCATGAGCTTTATCAAACCACCATTTACTTAATAAATTTCATTTTTTATCAACAAAATTATATCACTTTCATTTAATGTAAATTAAAGCGAATCAATCAATAAAATTATAAATTTTATTAAACTATTGTTTACTTAAAAGATTTCATTTTTCATCTATAAAATTTCGTCATTTCTACATATCATAAACTCTTGCAAAATTTTCATGAAAATCATAAATTTTATCAAACTATAAATTGCTTATTAATTTTCAATTTTTATTAATAAAATTCTATCATTTTCATTTAATAAAAACTTTTGCATATCAATTATTAAAATCTTCTATTTCATCAAACTATTGTTTACTTATAATTTTTCAATTTTTATCAATAAAATTTCGTCATCTTCATTTAAAATGAATTTTAGCAAATCATCATGAAAATTCATAAGCTTCATCAAACTATTGTTTACTTAATAAACATCAATCTTTATTAATAAAATTACATCATATTCATTTTTTAAAAACTAAAGCATATCATTCTTTAAAATCATAAACACTATCAAACTATGTTTTACTTAAAACTTTTCAATTTTTATTGATAAAATTAAATAGTCATCATCTAACTCATATAATTGCATATCATCAATTAAAACATTTAGCATAATCAAACTATTCATTACTTAAAATTTTTCAATTTTTATTTATAAAATTCTATCATTTTCATTCAACATATATTCTCGCATATCATTCACAAAAATCATAAATTCTGTTGAAATATATTTCACTTAATAATTTTCATTCTTTATTTATGATATTATATTTTCATTCTTTATTTTTAATTATTTTTAATCAATTAGATAATCTTTTTATAACTTCATAAGACATTCAATAGTTTAATAAAAAAAATAAAAATAAATATTTATTTTATAATTTTTTTAAATAAAAATTTACTATAAATATTTCATTTTTTATCAATAAAAAACCGTTTTTTATTATAACGAATTTTTCAAAATCAATTTTCAAATTTTTTTAAATCATCGAAAAACTACTATTTACTTAAACACCTTCAATTTTTATCAATAAAATTATATCATTTCTATTTATCATAAACAATAGCAAATCATTCAGAAAAATTCTAAACACTATAAAACTATTGTTTACTTAATAGATTTCAATTTTTATTTATAAAATTATATCACTTTCATTCTAAAAAAACTATTGAAAATCATTCTTTAAAATCATTAATTTCATCATACTATATTTTACTTAATAGATTTCAATTTTCTTTTATAAAATTATACTTTTTTCATACTTTAAATATTTTTGCAACTCATCATTTAAAATCCTAAACTTTATCAAACTATATATTGCTTATAATTTTTCAGTTTCTATCAATAAAATTCTATCATTTTCATTCAATATAAATAGCAGCGAATTTTTCAGAAAAATCTACAACTCAATCAAACTATTGTTTACTCAAAAGATTTCATTTTTCATCAATAAAATTATATCATTTCTCTTTTTTATAAACAACAGCAAATCATTCTTTAAAATTATAAACACTATTAAACTATATTTCACTTAATATTTTTCAATCTTCATTTATAAAATTAAATCATTTTCAATTATTCTAAACAACTGCAAATCATTTACTAAAGTCATAAACTCTATCAAACTATATTTTACTTACTAATTTTCAATTTTTATCAATAAAATTCTATCATTTTCACTTAACTTTTATGCCAGCATATCATTCACTAAAACTATTAGCTTCACTAAACTATTGTTTACTTAAAAATTCTCATTTTTTATTTATGAAATTATATCATTTTCAATTAATATAAATCAAAGCATATCATTCAGAAAAATTATAAGCATAATTAAACTATTGCTTACATAAAATTTCTCAATTTTTATTAATAAAGTTATATCACTTTCAATTAATATAAATTAAACCAAATCATTCATTAAAATTTCAAATCTAATCAAACTACTGCTCGTTTAATAAAATTCATTTTTTATTAATAATGTTATATTTTCATTTTTTATTTTTAATTATTTTAAATCAGTTAAATAAATTTTTTATAATTTTATACATTCTTCATTTTTTAATTTTTTTAAATTTCCTAATTGACTTATTTATTGCTTTTAATATAAATATAAATTATTTTATTGTTTTAAATTATTTAAATAATTTATTAAATAAAAATTTGTCATAAAAATTTCATTTTTTGTCAATAAAATATTGTTTTCCATCATAATAAGCTTCATAAATTCAATCTCTGATTTCATAAATTTCTTCAAACTACTATTTATACAAAAAATTTTAATATTTATCAATAAAATTCTATCATTTTCATCCAATCTTCACAACAGAATATCAATCTCTAAAATTATAAGCATTACAAAACTATTTTTTACTTAATAAATTTCATTCTTCATTAATAAAATTATATTTATATTTATCATTTACAATTTTTTATATACTTTATTATTTTTTAGTTTTTTATCTTCTTTTTTATTTTTTTCTTTATTCTTTTTTATACAATTCATTCATTTTTTTACAAGTTTATGCTTTTTTCATAATCTTAAAATAAAAATGATTTTATTTTTTACTAATATTTTGCTATTTTTACTATAAAAAAAATTTAAAATTAATTTTAAAAATCATATTCATTTTTAAACTATGTTTCATATACTATTTTTCAATTTTTATCTATATAATTCTATCATTTTCATCTTATATAAACTTTTGCATATCATTTCTTAAAATCACGAACTTTGTCAAACTATATTTTACTTATAAAATTTAGTTTTTTATCTATAAAATTCTATCACTTTCATTCTATTTTTACAACAGCAAATCATTCAAAAAAATTATGAATATTATCAAACCATTGATTAAAAAAAAAGTTACAATTTTCATTTATAAAATTCTATCATTTTCATTTTATTTTTACAGCAGCATATCATTCTGAAAACTAATTAACATTATCAAACTATATTTTGCATAAATAATTTCAACATTTATCTATAAAATTCTATCATTTTCATTTAATATAAACAGGTGCATATCATTCAACAAAATCACATGCATTATCAAAATATTGCACACTTATCAATTTTCATCTTTTATTTATAAAATTCTATCATTTTCATTTTATTTCAATAGGAACATATCATTCAGAAAGATGGAAATCCCGTATATTAAACTATTCATTACTTATTAAATTTCAGTTTTCGTCTATAAAATTGTATCCTTTTTCTTCATCTTTAATTAATCTATAATGAACACATATTTTTTTATTAATATTATACTCAAATAATTTATCAAATATAAAATCATTATAAATATTTCATTTTTTATCAATTATATAGTATTCATACTCATAAGAAATTTTTCAAAATCAATATTCAATTTCATAAATATTATCAGACTATATTTTACTTATCAAATGTCAACTTTTATCAATAAAATTCCGTCATTTTCATTTAATATAAACTTTTCCATATTGCTTAAAAAAATCTTTTGCATCATCAAACTATTGTTTACTTAAGAAATTTCATTTTTTGTCTATCTAATTCCGTCATTTTCAGTTTACTTTTATAATAGCAAGTCAATTAGAAAAACTATAAGCATAGTCAAACTATTCTTTACTTAAATAATTTAATTTTTTATCTATAAAATTCCGTCACTCTCATTCTATATAAACAGCTGCATATCATTCTTGAAAATTCTATGCATCGTCAAACTATTGTTTACTTAAAAGATTTCATTTTTCATCTATGAAATTCTATCATTTTCAAACAATATGAATAGCAGCATATCATTCAGAAAATCCTAAATATTTATTAAAATGTTCTTTACTTAATAATTTTCAATCTTTATCAATAAAATTATATTTTCATTTTTTAATTTTAATTACTTTTATTCAATTAGAAAATTCTTCTATAGTTCTATACATTAACTCTTTTTAATTAAATAAATGAATTTATTTTATAATTTTTTTTATTAATTTTTATTTTTAAACAATTTAGAAAATAAAAAACTATTAAAAATATTTCATTTTTTATCAATAAAACATTGTTTTTGAATTATAGTAAACTTTTCAAAATCAATTTTCAAATGAATATGCATCATCAAACTACTATTCAGATAAATAATTTCAATCTTTGTTTATAAAATTCTATCATTTTCATTCAATTTTTACAACAGCATATTATTTATTAAAACTATATGCATTATCAAACTATGTTTTACTTAAATTTTTTCAATTTTTATCAATAAAATTAAATCATTTTCAATTAATGTAAACAACAGCAAATCATTCTTTAAAGTCATAAACTCTATCAAACTACATTTCACTTACTAATTTTCATTCTTTATTTATAAAATTATATTTTCATTTATCATTTTTAATTTTTTTTATTCAATTAGACAAATCTTTAATAATTTTATATGTCATTTTATAAGAAAAAAAAATAAAATTTTATTTTACAAAATTCTTATTTTTCAAACAATTTATTGAATAAATTTTTGTTATAAATATTTCATTTTTTATCAATGCTATAATATTCTTCATTATAATAAACCTCTCAAAATCAATTATTAAATGAGCTGAAGTCTTCAAGCTACTATTTACTTAAAAATTTTCAGTTTTTATCTATATAATTCCGTCATCTTCATTCAATCTAAACACCAGCAAATCATTCTTTAAAATGATAAACTCTATCAAACTATATTTTGCTTAATAACTTTCATTTTTTATTTATAAAATTATATCATCTTCTTTTAATCTTAACTTCAGCAAATCAATCTTTAAAATAATAACTTTCATCAAACTATTGTCTACTTAATAACTTTCATTTTTTGTTTATCTAATTCTATCATTTTCATTCAATATAAACTAAAGCAAATCAGTCAGAAAAACTATAAGATTTATCAAACTATGTTTTACGTAATAATTTTCAGTTTTTATCTATATAATTGTATCATTTTCATTCAATAAATACTTTTGCAAATCATTCATCAAAATCTTCTATTTCATCAAACTATTTTTTACTTAATATTTTTCATTCTTCATCTATGAAATTCTATCACTTTCATTCAATATAAATTTTTGCAAATCAATCTTTAAAATTTGAAATGTCATCAAACTATTTTTTACTTAAGATTTTTCATTTTTCATTAATAAAATTCCGTCATTTTCATTCTACATAAATAACACCAAATCAATTAGAAAAATCTTTTATATCATCAAACTATTTCTTAAATAGAATTTTTCAATTTTTATCTATCTAATTCTATCATTTTCATTCTTTATATACTTTACTATATCAATTAGAAAAATCTTTTACTTTATCAAACTATTTTTTGCTTAATATTTTTCAATTTTTATTTATGAAATTCTATCATTTTTGCATAATATATACTCTAACAAATCATTCTTCAAAATTTCCTACTTCGTCAAACTATATTTCACTTAAAAAATTTCATTTTTCATCAATAAAATTCTATCATTTCTAATCAATATAAACTTTTGCGAATCAATTATGAAAATTTTCTATTTTTTTAAACTATTTTTTACTTAATAATTTTCAATTTTTGTCTATAAAATTCTATCATTTTCATTTTTTATAAACTTTTGCGAATCAATTAAAAAAATTTTCTACTTTTTCAAACTATTTTTTACTTAATAATTTTCAATTTTTATTAATAAAATTCTATCATTTTCATTCTTTATAAACTTCTGCGAATCAATTAGAAAAATGATAAACATCATCAAACTATTTCTTAGTTAATATTTTTCAGTTTCTGTCAATAAAATTCTATCATCTCTATTTATGAACTGGTGCAAATCATTCTTTAAAGTTATATGCTTTATCAAACTATTCTTCACTTATTAATTCTCAATTTTCATTTACAAAATTCTATCATTTTCATTTAACATAAACTCCCATGATTCATTCTTCAAAATTTTCTATTTCTTTAAACTATTCCTTATTTAATATTTCTCAAGTTTTATTTATAAAATTATATCATTTCTGTTTAATATAAACTAAAAAAATGTCTCAAGAAAATTCTTCTATTTTATCAAACTATTCATCACTTAAAAGATTTCATTTTTCATCTACGAGATTATATTTTCATTCATTATTTCTAACTTTTTCTAATCAATTAAATAATTTTTCAACAACACTATAATATTCTCTATACATTATTATATATTTTTAGAAACATATAAATTTATTTTATAATTTTTGTATTTAAAATATTTTTTTGAATATAAAAATTTTATAAATATTTTATTTTTTATCAAAAAAATAATGTTTTTTATTATAAAAAACTTTCTAAAATCAATTTTTATATCTATAAATTTTACTAAACTATATTTTACTTAATAAATTTCAATTTTCATCTATAAAATTCTATCATAATCAATTAATTCAAACTTTTATAAATTATTCAAAAAAATCATAAATATCATCGAACTATAATTTAGTTATTAATTTTCAATCTTTGTTCATAATATTATACTTTCACTTTTCATTTTTAATTTTTTTAAACCAATTAGATAACTTTTCAACAATTTCATACATTACTTAATTTTATTTAAATAAATATTTACTTTATAATTTGTTATTTTTTTAATAATTTATTGAATATAAAATCATTTAATATGTTTCAATTTTCATCAATAAAATACTAATTATTATTGTATTGAATTCTTCTAAATCAATTATCAAATGAATTAAAATTATTAAACTACTATTTAGATAAATAATTTCCATTTTTATTTATAAAATTCCGTCATTTTCACTTAATATAAATAATAGCATATCAACTATTAAAATTATAAATTTCATCAAACTATTGATTACTTAAAAGATTTCATTCTTTATTAATAAAATTCTATCACTTTCATTCAATATAAACTTTTGAAAATCATTCAACAAAATTAGCAACATCATCGAACTATTGATTGCATAAAAATTTTCATTTTTTATTAACAAAATTCTATCATTTTCATTTAATTTTTACAATTGCATATCATTCAGAAAAATTATATGCTCTATCAAACTAAATTTCGCTTAAAAATTTTCATTTTCTATTTATAAAATTAAATCATTTTCAATTAATGTAAACTCTAGCAAATCAATTAGTAAAATTCTAAACGTCATCAAACTAAATTTTACTTAATATTTTTCATTTTTTATTTATGAAATTATATCATTTTCATTGAATATAAATTTTTACAAATCATTCATTAAAATCATAAATCCTATCAAACTATATCTCATTTAATAATCTTCAACTTTTATTTATATAATTCTATCATTTTCATTTAATATATATTTTTGCAAATCATTCAATAAAATTATTAGCATCATCAAACTATTGCTTACTTATAAAATTTCATTTTTTGTCAATAAAATTATATCATTTTCATTCTATATAAACTTTTGCAAATCAATCTTTAAAATTTTCTGTATCGTTAAACTATTGATTACTTATAAAATTTCAATTTTTATTTATAAAATTCTATCATTTTCTTTTGATTTTTACAGTAGCAAGTCATTCAGAAAATGAATAAACAAAATAAAACTATTTTTTACTTATTTTTTTTCATTCTTTATCAATAAAATTCTATCATTTTCGCTCAATTTTTATAGCAGCAAATCAATCTTTAAAACTAAATGCTTCATCAAACTATTTTTTATTTATTAATTTTCAATTCTTATCTATAAAGTTATATCACTTTCATTCAATATAGATTTTAGCAAATCATTCTGAAAAATCATAAATTCTATCAAACTATATTTCACTTATTAATTTTCAATTTTTATCAATAAAATTATATCATTTTCAATGTATATAAACGCCAGCAAATCATTCTTTAAAATTATTAACATTATTAAACTATTTTTCACTTATTATCTTTCATTTTTTATTAATAAAATTCTATCATTTTCATTTAATGTAAATTTCTGCACATCATTCAGAAAAAAAATTAACGTCATCAAATCGTGTTTTACTTAATATTTCTCAATTTCTATTTATAAAGTTCTATCATTTTCACTTAATATAAATAGCAGCATATCATTCTTTAAAATTATATGCTTCATCAAACTATAATTTACTTAATATATTTCAATTTTCATCTATAAAATTATATCATTTCCGTATAATATAAACTTTTGAAAATCATTCTTCAAAATCCCAAACCTTATTAAACTATTGTTCGCTTAATAATTCTCATTTTTCATTAATAAAATTATATTTTCATTCTTCATTTTCAATTTTTTTTAATCAATTAGATAATTCTTCAATAACTTCATACATTTTTTAAAAAAATAAAATAAAAGAATTTTTATTTTATTCTGTTTTAAATAGTTTTTTAATTATATCTTCACTATAAATGTTCCAGTTTTTATCAATATAACGCTATTCTTTATTAAAATGTATTTTCTAAAATCATTTTTTAAATTTTTTAGCTTTATCGAACTATTGATTACTTAAATAATTTCCATTTTTATCTATAAAATTCTATCATTTTCATTCTTTATAAACAGCAGCAAATCATTCTTCAAAGTCATAAATCTGGTCAAACTATTGTTTAATTAAAAGTTCTCATTTTGCATTAAGAAAAGTCCGTCAACTTAACTATGAATTAACTGCTACAAATCATTCAGAAAAATTATGTACTTCATCAAACTATCTTTCAAACAATAATTCTCAATTTTTATCTATAAAATTCCGTCATCTTCATCTTATATAAACAGCCGCATATCACTCTGAAAAATCATAAACCTTATCAAACTATTGATTACTTAAAAATTTTCAATGTTCGTTAATAAAATTCTATCATTTTCAAAAAATTTTTACAGCAGCAAATCATTCTTTGAAATTACGAACACCACTAAACTATATTTTGCTCAATATTTTTCACCACTTGTCTATAAAATTATATCACTTTCATTTGTTATAAACAACAGCAAACTAACCACAAAAATCATAAACCTTATCAAACTATCGTTCACATGTTAAATCTCAATATCCGTCAATAAAATTCTATCATTTTCATTCTATATAAACTTTTGCATGCTAATCAGAAAAATTTTCTACATCATCAAACTATTGTTTTGATAATATTTTTCATTCTTTGTCAATAAAATTCTATCATTTTCATTCGATATAAACAGCAGCAAATCAATCAGAAAAATCTTTTACTTCATCAAACTATTGTTTACTTAACAATTTTCATTCTTTATTAATAAAATTCCATCACTTTCACTCGATATAAATAGCAGCATATCATTCATGAAATTCAAAAACATCACTAAATCAAAACTATTTTTCAAATAAATATTTTCAATCTTTACTTATCTAATTCTATCATTTTCATTCTAAAAAAACGCTAGCATATCATTCAGAAAATTTTCAAACTTCATCAAACTATTGTTCACTTAATAAGTTTCATTTTTCATCTATAAAATTCTATCATTTTCATTCGATTTTGATAGCAAAAAATCATTCAGAAAATTTTCAAACTTTATCAAACCACTGCTCAAATAAAATTTTTCAATTTTCATCTACAAAATTCTATCATTTTCACTCTATATAAATAGCAGCATATCAATCAAAAAACTTGTCAACATAATCAAACCAATCTTTACTTATCAATTTTCATTCTTCATTTATAAAATTATATTTTCATTCTTTATTTTTAACTTTTTTTAATCAACTAGGTAATTCATCAATAATTATTATTCTATTCTGAATTCTTTTTCTTAATTCTAAAAAATGACCGCTATGTAATCAAGATAATAATCATAATAATCTCAAATCATCACGCATTTTTTAATTTAATTCATAAAATAAAATAATATTATTTTATAATTTTTATCTTTAAAAATTTTATTAGTTGCAAGATTATTATTAATATTTTAAATTATATTTTGTTAGAACATATTTTCAATAAATTTTATATAAATTTATTTTAAAATTTTTTGTTCAATAAAAATTTTTTAAGTAAAGATTTATCATAAATATTTCATTTATCATCAATAAAATACTATTTTTTTCTTTTTTTATAATGGACTTCTCATAATTTTCACTTAAAATTATGAGCTTTACTAAACTATATTTTACTTAATAATTTTCAATTTTTATCGATAAAATTCTATCACTTCCGTTTAATATAAATAGCAGCAAATCATTCAGAAAAATCGTAAGCATCATTAAACTATTTTTCACTTAATAGTTTTCCTTTCTTATTAATAAAATTATATCATTTTCACTTAATATAAACTTTTGCAAATCAGTCAGTAAAATCATAAGCATTATCAAACTATATTTTACTTAAAATATTTCAATTTATATCTATAAAATTCTATCATTTTCATTCAACATAAATTTTTGCATATCATTCAGAAAAATCATAAATTTCGTCAAACTATATTTCACTTAATATTTTTCAATTTTTATCTATAAAATTCCATCATTTTCATTTAATATTTACAACAAAAAATCATTTTTTAGAACAAATATAATTAAACTATATTTTACTTAAAATTTTTCATTTTCCATTTATAAGATTGTATCATCTTCATTCTATGTAAATTTTACCAAATCATTCTTCAAAATATTGTATTTCATCAAACTATACTTTACTTAATAATTTTCAATTTTTATCTAAAAAATTATATCATTTTCATCAAATATAAACTTTTGCAAATCAATTTCTAAACTAATAAATCTAATCAAACTATAGTTCACTTAACAATTCTCATTTTTCGTTAATAAAATTCTATCATTTTCAATCAATATAAATACATCAAAATCATTCAGAAAATTCCATAATATTATCAAACTACATTTTACTTATTAAATTTCAATTTTTATCTAAATAATTCTATCATTTTCATTTAATCTTTACTCTTGCAAATCAATTATAAAATCTATAAACATCATTAAACTATTTTTCACTTATAAAATTTCAATTTTTATCTATAAAGTTCTATCATCTTCATTTAATATAAACTTTTGCAAATCATTCATTAAAATCATCTATGCCATCAAACTATTGATTGCTTAAAATTATTCAATTTTTATCAATGAAATTCTATCATTTTCATTTTATTTCAATAACTGCATATCACTCAATAAAGTCTCAAATTTTATCAAACTATGTTTTACTTATTAATCTTCAATTTTTATTGATAAAATTTCGTCATTTTCATTTAATTCAAACTCTTGCAAATCATTCAAAAAAGTTTCAAGCATTATCAAACTATTGTTTACTTATAAAATTTCAATTTTTATTAATGAAATTCCATCATTTTCAATTGATATATACTTTTGCGAATCATTCATTAAATCACTAAATATTGTGAAACTATGTTTCAGATAAAAAATTTCAATTTTCATCTATAAAATTCTATCATTTTCATTTAATTTTAACAGCTGCAAATC
>Ga0256836_1000928_pt1 | contig 14101 bp, 16 predicted proteins | sample 4561380metaG_FD_185974 | JGI IMG/M metagenome (GOLD analysis project Ga0256836, IMG submission 185974) | Hydrothermal vent microbial communities from Guaymas Basin, Mexico - 4561-380 | ecosystem: Environmental > Aquatic > Marine > Hydrothermal vents | place: Mexico: Guaymas Basin | collected...
TGTTACCTTGTTACCTGAAAAAAATAAAAATTAAAATTTAGTCCCATTTAAGAAAACTTTAAGAAAAATAAAGAAACAAATAAAAAATTTTACAACTTCCATCAGGTAACAGGTAACAGAAGTAACATCTATTATATTATATTAGTTTATATTATCTTTTGTGTTGAAGTTTTTTTGAATTTTTTTAAATTTTTTTGATTTTTATTTTTTTTAAATACCCTCTTCCTTAAAATATTTTTCTAAAATTATTTCCAGCATATTACTTCTGGATCTATCTTTCATTTTTGCTACAGTATCCAATTTTTTAATTAAGCTTGGTCTTAAAGTAAAGCTATATATTTTCTTATTTTCTTCTGTTTTTTCTTGTTTTTGTTCCCGCACTTTATTTTGTTTTTTTGCAATAACATCAATTTTAACTTCATTGTCTAAATTTTTAATATCCATCTTATTCTCCTAACATATTTTTAACAATATCATTTAGTTTTTTAATTTGTTTTACAGCTTCTTTATACAAAACTTTATTTTTTTTATTTACTTCAATTAAATTTATATCTTCATCCAATGCTTTCTGATAACTTTTATAATCATTCATTACAAAAAAGTTTGATATATTGTAATTTTCTTTCACATAATTAATAAAATCATCTTTTGTTTTTTGTTGTTCTCTTTTGAATTTATTAATAATAATCAAAATGTTTTCTGGATTAATACCTTCTTTTAGTAAATATTTAATAAATAAAAATGTCCTTTTAATATTTATTGAATCTAAAAATAAAGGAATAACAATTAAATCGCTTTTTTTAAAAAAATAAGTTTGTAAATCGTCTAAAAATCCTCCAGTATCTATTAAAATGTCTTTTTTACTTAAAATTTTTCTTATTTCATCGCCTTTTCTTTTAAAATCCTCAAAGTCCGTAATATGCAGTACATTACTATTAACAGCGTCTAAATCACTCTGCATTAGTTCATAATCTTCTGGAAAATGTTTATATAACAAATAACTAATTAAAGTTTTACCGACTCCACCTTTAAAATTACCTACTGAAATCTTTTTCCCTGTCATCTTTTGACCTTTTATAAAAGTATAATATATTATATCATATTATACTTTTTCCATCAAGTCACTTTTTTTTGAATATTTATAAAAATTTGATATAATATATCTACAATTTACCCAGTTATTGGGTCCTATTATTTATTGGTTTCACCCCTTTATGGGTCCTGCAAGTTAGAATTCTTTTTAATTTTTTGAAAAATTTCTTAAAATTTGTTCTAATTCATATAGAAATTATCTTTCTACCCCATTTGGGGTTCCACATTACATTTCTCCCCTCGAGGGGATCCAACACATATTTCTTTTATATTGTTTTTATTTAGATTTTATTTAAGATAATTAAATATTCATATTTCATTCCATTAGGATTATTATTTTTTCTATTGTTTGCTAATTTTCTTGATACAATTGGGTCTGCAAATACTTCTTCTATATTAAATCCTTTTTCTAAAAAATAATCTATTAAAAATTCCCATATACTAACATTATATCCTTTAAAAGATGGACTCCCTACAAAAATACATAATTTTCCATTCTTTTTTAGATTTTTAGAATAGTTATTTATAGTATTAAATATGTAATAAAAATAAGAATCGAAAATTTTTTTATCTTTTAGCGGCATTTCTTCAAACCCTATTTTCTGTTTAAATTCTTTAAGTAATTTACATTCTATTCTGTAATTATCAGGTAATTTTCTATATGGAATTTCCAATTTAGATAATTCTCTTATTTGTTTATCATTATATCCATGCCAATATAAATCCAATTTTATTGATCTTACATATTCTTGAGCTTGCAAATAAGGAGGAGAAGTTAAAATACAATCTATTTCTATTGAATTATCTTTTGAAAATTCTATACTATATTGATAACTGTCTTGAATTATTGTTTTAGGATTTAATAATTTTTTATTTCCTGTAATACTTCTTAGTTCTTCTATTGATTTTGAAATAAAATAAACTCTTTCTATCATTTTTTCTTTTATAAGTTCCTCTAAGAATAGATTATTATTTATTAATTGTTCTATTTTTTTTATTTTACTTTTAGATTTATATAATTTTGGCACTCCATCATCTGCATATGAAAATACTCTACTTATATATAGTAAAGCAAATTTTAAAATTAATGGATAATTTAACTTGTTTTTATTATTGTAAAAATTATCCCATAATTTTCCTAAAATATTTAAAATATCCTCATTATACCAATGAGTTATATTATTCCAATCTGGAATAAAAATATCATTTGTTGAATTAAGTATCAGTTCCATATCCTGATTTATTTTATTTTCATCCAAGTTTTCATTATATGTTTTAATATTTACAATTTCAGATAATAAAGGGTTTATATCTATTAAAATTGAATTTCTATCTAAAATGGAACTTTCTATTCCTACCGTTCCTCCTCCAGCAAACATATCTAATACTGTATCCCCTGGATTAGTATAATTATCTAAAACAAATCTTATAACATGTGGGATAAAAGCTGCAGGATAATAATATATTTTATGAGTAGAATGTTTAGTAGCTAGATTAGGATAAAAACTCCTAAACGATGTATATTTAGGAATTATAAGATATTTATTTATTAAGTTTTTTTTTTAAAGTAAATAAAAATCAATAATACTAAATCTCTTAAATAATTAAAACTATCATGTCCATTTTTAAATGGTAATTCTATACTTTCTGTTAATAGTTCTTTTGTAAATTCATTTGCAGATTTAACATAATCTTCTATTGAATTACAATTTACCATTCTTTGTTTTAATTCATTTTTAAAGTGGTTTATTATATAAAATATATATGAAAAATTAGATTCTTTTAATCTTTCATATTCAAGACCTATATATTGATATGACATCCAAAAATCATCCCAATCAGATACAATCGAAATTAAATTAGCTAGGTTATCATGTATTTCTTTGGATAATGTCAGTTTTTGAGATAATAAGTCTATAAAATTATCTTTTCCATATCTTAAATATAAATTTAATTTTTTATCTTTAAGATCAAAATTTACACCTCTATTCAATAGATTTTCAAAAAATTCTTCTTTGTTTATATCTGTTTTTTCTTTTAAATAATCGTAAAATTTTTCTAATGTTGTGCTTTGCTGTTGTGATGCTAGTCCTTCCCATACAAAAACTACATATTCTATTTCTTCTATATCATCTCTGTTTTTAAAGTTTTCTTCTATATATTTAATCCCTTCAACTAAAGAAGTTTTTGCAGTAGTTCCTCCAGTATCATCTCTGGACCTTATTTGTATAACAACTATTTTATTATCAATCTCAAAAAAAATATCATAATCTGGTAAATGCTTGTTTTCGGTATTAAATAATTTTTCTTGTTCTTTTTTATCTAATATTTTTACATTTTTTTCATTACTTAATATATTTTTGATAATTTCTTCTAATACTTTACCCTGTCTTGCCCTAAATGAACTATGTACAAATTGATGAAAAGCAAAATAATATGGATACATATTAGAAATAATATAGTTATCTTTTTTATTTTCTGCACTTTCAATACCTGCAGCGAATCTTTTTATATTATCTAAATTATCTTTTAAATCATCTAATCTATTTTCTATAAAATTTTCTATTAATTTATATGATAAATCTAATGGAGATTTCAAAACTTTTTTTATTTGTTCTATCTCTTTTTCATCCATTAATAGTAAAAGTTTTCTATCTATATTTTCTGACATATTTTACCTTTTAAAAAATAATTGTAAAATTTTATCATATATTATGATTTAAAATTAAGATTAGAATCACACTTTATTTTTTGGATTAATGTATTTATTTTTTCTTTCAAATTGTTAAATATTTCAGGTTCTTTTGGAATTTTATTTAAAATCTCTTCTAATTTTTCTTTATTGTTTTTGTTTTCTTCTATTTCTTTTAAAAGTTCAAAATATTGTTTTATTTGCAGTAATGATAAAGTGTTACTCATAATTTCTATTCTTTTTTCATTAATAATTTTTGAGATTTTCGATATTATATTAACAATATAGTCATTTATTTGCTTGTTTATCTTTAATTCTTTTTTTATAAATGTTTTTGTCTCTTTCTCAGGATACAATTCTAAAATTAATTTTTTTAAACACTTTTCTTTTACTTCATTTTTCGGATCTTGATAATTATTGTTAATAACTTTTTGAATTGCTTTTAAACATTCTAAAATATCAGTATAAGTCATATTCCAACCTTTTTTATAAAATTTTACATACTTAAACAAATATAAGTCAAAAAATTTTTAAACACAATCTTTTAAACACTTTCTAATCAAACTACTAACACTAATTTCTTTTTCGTTTGCTTTGTTTTTTAATTTCAAGTAATCCAAATAACTTAATCTAAACGTAATTACTTTTTCTTTTTTAAATATGTCATTTTCTAAAAATTCCAAGTCTTCTAATAATGTATTAACATTTAAAAATAAATCCGAATTGTTAATATTTAAATGTTTTACTACATTAAAAATGTTTTCTAATTCTTCTACACCTAAATTTTTTAAGTTATCTTTATTTTTTATAAGTTCAATTAAGTAGTTTAATAAACTTAAATCCAAATTTTCAATTTCTTTTAGTATATCATTAATTTTTCTATTTTTCATTTTACACCTTTTTAATATAATTTTACCTAAATTTTTGTATTCAAATGTATTACAAAATCATTAAAAAATATATAAAAATTAATGATTATTTAATAATCTATCCTTAATTATTTGACAATAATTTTTATTTAATTCAATACTAATACTTTTTCTATTTAATTCTTTTGATACAACTGCAGTTGTTCCGCTTCCCGCAAACGGATCTAATATAATGTCATTTTCATTAGTTCCTATTAAAATTAATTTTTCTATTAATTTTTCTGGAAATGGTGCTATATGCATTGATTTATTAGCAACTAAATTAATTTCAAATACATCGTTAATATTTTTTTCTATATTATCTGATAAATAATATTTCAAAAGATTTTCTACTTTAAATTTTTTGTTGTATTTGTTTCGAGTGATTTTTTTAGTATATTCATATTCTTTAATTTTTCCCCTATTTTTAACAATCACAAATTTTTTGTTATTTTCTTCTTTAAAGTTTATTAATATACCTACCTTTTTAATTTCATAATTATCTTTTTTAAATTTAACAATACTAACAATTTTTTCATCTTTTTCATTTGCATTAATCAAAATTATCTTATCATTTTTACTAAACTTATTGTTATTACTTAATTTTTTAGTCGTTTTTATTTTGTTAAATTTGTAATCTTGTGTTTTTGTGAAATGATAAATATATTCCCAGCTGTGTTGTAATTTTTTATCAAATCCTCCAGGCATGGCGTTTGGTTTTACCCAAACAATTTTGTTTTGTAATAACAAAAAATTTGATAAAGCGATAGCCAACTTTTCTGGAATCAAATTAAAAGAAGTATCATCAATATTAATAAAAATATTTCCGTTGTTTTTTAAAATTCTTTTACATTCTAAAAATACCTCAACTAATTTAGCAATGTAAATATTAATTTCTTTTTCTTTTCCTATCTCTTTTTTTGAATTTGAATAATCCCTCAAATTAAAATATGGGGGACTTGTAATAATACAATCTATACTATTATCTTTTATATTTTTTAAAATTTGAAGTGAATCGCCTGCATAAATTTTATGATCCATATCTTCAAAAAATAACAATATAACAACCTTTTTTTTAAAGTAATTTTAAAAAATAAAAAAGTAAAAAGCAAGTAAACTAAAGTCCAAATTCTACAACTATATCCCTTTTGTTTATTTTATTTAATAAATGCTCCACTTCCGCATAATTTGTGTAATAAATATTTACATCGTATTTGTCGTTAATTTCACCACTTTCAATTTTTCTAATCGCCTGATTATAGTTTTTAAGTAATGCAGTTAAAATCAAATTTTTAATTTTTTCATTTCCATTTGATACTTTTTCGCCATATTCATTAAGTAAATTATAAACATATTCTAAATCTTTAACTTCTAATAGCAAATCATATAATTTACTGGTTGGAAATTCTTTATATATTATTAATTTATCTTCTTCAATTTTAAAATTAAAATCTAATCTTTCTTTAATATCCATTTTTTTTACCTTTTTAATATAAATTTGTTAAAAATTAATTTCGTCCAAATCTATTTTTTTTACACTACAACTATCATTTTTTAAATTTAAATTTTGATAAATAATTGCAGATATATCGCTCGATATATTCAATTTTTCTATCTTTTCCAGTTCTTCATCATTTTTTATTATATTTTTAAGTTTATTACCTATAATATGGTCAATTTCATGCGATCCTGTTGAAGAATAATAATTTATATCTTCATTTATCCAGTTGTATTTTTTGTACATTTCAACCACCAACCTTTTAATTTCATTTTTATTATCAGCATTTTTATATAAATACTCTTTTATTTTATTAATTAAGTTTTCTAAATCATCATTTATTTCATTCCGAATCATTGTCAATTCTTCGAGAACAGAATACTTTAAAACAACATCATCCGAAAAAAAACCATTGTCAAAATTATTTAAAACATATTCTAATTTTTCCAAAAAATCTAAACTTTTATCGCTTTCAATAAAAAAAACTATATTGTCTTCATTTTTTACATTATAATAGTAATAATGTATTTCTTCATCTTCATCTAAAAAACCCTCTTTTATATATTTTTTATCATTATTTTTTAAATCTTCTTCCAAAACAATATCTTTTAATAAAATTCTATTTAATTTTTTATCCAATTTTACAACTATATATTTTTTCATTTTTATTTCTTTTTATTGTCATTTATTAATATTAATAATTTTTCTTTAATTTCTCTCGTGCATTTTAAACTTTTTGCGTCTTTTGCTTTTATTTTTTTTATTTTATTTAATACACTACTAACACTGCCTACTTTATCTATTTTTTCAAGTTTATTTTTTATTTGTGTTATCTTAAAGCCAGTGCCCAATAAATGTTGTGTTATATTACTTTTTTTCTTCGCTAAAAAGTTGTTCCACTCCTCTTTTTTCCTTTTTTTATGTTGTAGTTGTTTCATCAAATTTTTATAAACTTTGTTATAAACGTTTTTTTGTTTGTTATTAAGTTTTCTGTTTTTTATATTCATTTCATAATAAAAGCGACAATATAAACTAATATTGTTTAAAAGTTTCACATCTGTCGTATGTTCCACAATCTTTAATAACTCAATAAAAAAGTTTCTGTCATTTTTATTTTCTACCATATCAATTAAAAACGTAAGACGTTTTTTTGATTTATCTTTTAGTTTAAAATAATTTTCATAATTAAAAAAATTATTATGTATATTTTTAAATTTTTCACTATTTAGTATAGTATTTAATTTTTGTTGTGTAATCATTGTTATACCTTTTTAAAATGTTAGTGTTAAATTTTCGCCTGTTTCTTCAGTTCCTAAATCTAAATATAAAGTATCTAAATACTCTTTTATCAATTCTTCAATAACATCTTTAATTTTTCTGTCTTCCTGTAATAATTTAATTTTAAATGTTTTTAGTAATTCTTCATCTACTCTCACTTGTAATAATTTAGTAGCCATTTTTAATCCTTTTAGTTTTGTATTACACTTATATTTTAATAATTTAATACTTTTTACAAAATGGATTAAAAAATGTAAAAAAAATTTTTGGAGTTCCGGGAGAAAAGAAGTTTTACCAATCTAAATTTATTTCATCAATTTTAATGTTATTTATTAATATATTATTGTATTTTTTTAAAAATGGATTTTTAGTTTTTTGTGTTACTAATTTAATAAGTTCGCGTAGCTGTTGCATATATGTATTACCTAAAAAATTTTCTAAGCCATTATGTATTATTTTGTTTTTATCTTCTAAAACACATTTCTTATCACTTAAATTTAATGTACTTATTTTTTCAGCTACTTGTCCATTTTTTTTCATTTCTGTCTTTTCATAATTTTTTATACTGTTAAAAATTTTTATTAATAATAGTGCAACTTCCTTATTATTTAACAATAAATTTTTATTTAATTTTAAATTTGTGTGTATGTGTTTAGTGTTTGTAATTACTGCAAGTAATAATAAGTTATAAATAAAATTAACAATATTAAAATTTTTTAAGTAAATGTAAATAGTGTTATCTTTTCTTTTGTATTTAATATTTAAGCGTTCTAATTCTATTTGTAATTTTTTAATATCCATAATATCCAAATCAATTAATTTAAAAAAATATGTATTATCCATTTTTTTAACCTTTTACATACTTAAAGTGTGTGTAAATATTGGTTTTTGTGTCATTTTTAGTTGTAGTTCTTTTTGTAGTTCTTCTTTTTGTTTTAAGTCTTTAGTATTTAAAATTAAATATACTAACTGCACCACATCTTTTTCTATAAATTCTTCTAAAACTTGTAAATTATTTTCTAATTTTTCTGTTTCTTTTATTAATTTGTTAGCTAACTTTTTAATTTTTGTGTTTTCTTCTTTAAGTTTTTTATTTTCTTCTAAAAGATCTTTTATATCAATATTTTGTTGTTCCTGGTGTTCCACCTGGCCTAATATTTCATCTATTTTTTTACCTTTAATATTATTTAAAAATTCATCTTGTTGGTTTAAATATTCTTTTTCTTCAATTTCTTCTACATTTATTTTTAGTTGTTGTTCTGCTTGTTGTATAAAACTTTTTTTTAATTCAGCTGTAACATTACTATTAATTAATATTAAAGTGTTTGTTGTTTTGTTTAGTAACAAAAGCGGTAGCTGTAAAAATAGTAAACTAATAGGGTTTGTATAATCAAGTTCTTCATTTTTTATCAAATTTTTTTTAGTTTGTTTAAGTATAAATTCTTTTTCTTCTTTTTTTACATCTTTTAAAAGTTTTTCAAATTCATCCAAAAAAATTTGTCTAAGCTTTGCGTCATCTTGTAGTTTTTCCTCCAAATTGTTGTATTGTTTTTTGTATTTAAAATAAAAGTTTTCAAGTTTTTTAATATTACTTTTGTTTTTCAAATTTTTAGTAATATTATTAATAACTTGTTGTACACTTAAATTAACATTGTTATATTCTTTAATACTATCTTTATTTATAATAATTAAATTATCTATTTTATGTTGCATATCCATTTTTAACCTTTATAATATAATATATTATATTATTTGTATTAAAGTATTACATTTATATTTTAATAATTTTTTAAGAAGTAAAAAGAAGTAAAAAAAAAGAAGAAAAAATTACATTCCAAGATCTGTAAATTTATTAATTATTTCTTGTTTTTCTTCCTCGCTTAAATCCAAATTATCCAACAATTTCACTACTAAATCTACAATTTGTTTGTTTTTATTTTCAACTTCTTTTAATTTTTTCTCAAGTTTTTCTACTTCGCTTTTTTTAACATAATTTTTACTAACTTCTTCTTTCTTAATGTAATGTTGTTTTATATGTTGTTTTGCTTGTTTTTCCGCAGTTTTTTTAACTTTTTCTCTTGCTTCTTTTAATTTTTTGTTATGTTCTTTTTTACTAATAGTGTTGTTTTTAAGTGTTTCTATTTCTTTTTCCAAATCTTCTTTTTCTTTTTCATAATTTTCAATTTTTTCCTCTAAACTTTTAATTTTTGCGTCTTTTTTCTGAATTTGTCCTTCTAAATCTTCAATTTGTTCTTTTTGTTTATCAACAATCGCACTTCTTTCATCCCTTTCTTTTTTAACTATTTTTAAGCTTTCTTCTAATTTTTTATTTTCTTCTTTTAGTTCCTCATTTTCTTCAATTAAATTTTTATTTTTGTTTTCCACAAAAATTATTTTATTATTAAGTTCTTTTATTTGTGTATTTAATTCATCTACAGTTCTGTTATACTCTGCAAGTTTATTATTAAGTGTTTTAATAACCGTATTTAAATCTGCATCTTCTTCTAATTCTAATATTTTTTTAATTTTATTAATATCGTTTTGTATCGCTTCTAATTTATCATTTAGTTTATTTCTTTCTTCTCTTAGTTCTTCATTCTCGACTCTTAAATTTTCCAATTGTTTTTTAATTTCTTCAACTTCTTTTTCTTTGTTTTGTAAATCTTTTTTTAATTTTTCAATTTGTTGTTTTTTCTCTTCTTCAAGTTTTTCCAAATATTTGTTATAAAGTGATGTTTTTTTAGTTTCTAATTCTTTTATAATTTGTTTTTTGGTAGTTTCATCTATGTATTTAATGTTTTTAATAGTTTCAATCTCATTATTTATATTTTCAAGTTCTGTTTTTATTTCATTATCTTTTATTTCTTCTATATTAATTTCTTTTTGTTCTGTTTGTTTTTGTTCTGCATCTGCAGTTTCTTTTATTTCTTGTTTTTCTACTTCTTGTTTTATTTTTTGTGGTTCTTCCAAATAATCATCAAATGTTCTTGCTATCGGTTTTGTAATGTATTTATTTATATTTTCAATATCCTCATCTTTGTATTTTATATTTTTAAACACATAATCCTTTCTTTCGTTCATATTTATAATATTTAAGTTGTTTTTATTTAAAAATTTTAATATTTGTAAATGTGTATTTGTAATTTTGTGTATTTTTAAAATATCATCTACTATTTCAAAGTTTTGTATAGTAAACACTATTTGTTTTGCGTTATTGTTGCTAATAATTACTTTATCCCCAAATTGTTTTTTCAATGCTTCTTCAAACTTTTTTCTTTCTTCTGTCGTCAAATTGTCTGCAAGTGTAAGTATGTATTGTATATAAAGCGGAACACGTTGACTTGTATTATTTTTTAAATTTTCTAATTCTTTTTTTGAAAATCCCGATTTTCTGTCACCAAGTGCAACCTCTTCTCCATTTTCCTTAACTATTACTGCACCCGAAAATTTAGGTATTTCATTTAAAAATGTTGTTATAGTGTTATAGTGTAATAATGTTTTTTTCATTGCTAAGACCCTTTCTTGTTTTAATTTTTTTGAATTTGTAAAATTAATTTTTGTTTTATTTAGTGTTTGTAGTTGTTTAATAAATGTTTGTTTGTCAATTTTTTTAATATTGTTTATTTTTTTATAAATAGTGTTGTTGTGTGCACCAGTTTTTATATAAATGTGATAATGTTGTATATTTTCGTCAAATACAAAATTTTCGTTTTGTTCGTCATGCGGAATAATAAACACTTCATCAAATTCTTTTAAAAGTTCTGTTATGTCAATAAATTCATTTTCAATCACTACCTGTTTAAATTCATCTAAATTAATTTCTGTTTCTGCATCTTCTTTATTTGTAAAAGCTTCCAAGTACCTTTCTTCATCCTGTATCTTCAAATTTTGATAAACTTTTGTTTTAGTTTTCATTTTATACCTTTAAATGTTGATACCCTTAAGGTTGTAAGGTATGTATTTATATTATAAAAAAATCTGTATAAAAAAGAAGGAAAATTTAAAAATTTTTTGTAGAAAGTTTCCTTCTAAAAAGGAAAATCATCGTCTGGAAGATTATCGTATTTTGATCGTTGTTCCTCTTGCCATTCTTGATAAGATTTGATATTATTATTGTTGTAGTTATTATTTAAAGAAGTTTCCCCAGCTTCTTTTTCTTTTTTTAACTCATTGTATTTTTTCTCCAGCTCATTATATTTGTTTGTTATCTCATCTAATAGTTTTTCTTTTTGTAACAATGTTTGTTGTAAGTTTTGTAATTTTGCTTGTAGTTCTAATAATTTTTGTTCTTTTAAATCTATAAATTCAGTTCCTAACTCTTCTGCTATTTCTTTTAATTTATTTAAATCAAATTTAATAACAGCTGTTTTTACTAATTTACCATTTATTCTAATTGGTTTTGTGTTGATAATGTCAATTATTCCCTCATTTCCTATTGTATGTTTTACATTATTGTAATAATCCTCATTTTCTGCTTTTAAAATATTTTTCAAAAAAGTTTCAAACTTCGATATATAAATAATATTATTATTTTCAAGTTTAAAATCATGCGTGTCATTTTCAATAGTTAATGTTATTTCATTAGTTTTAAACTCTTTCATTTTTTCTATAACATTAAATAAATGTGTATAAAATGTTTCTGTGATGTATTCCTCAGTTGTTTTAACATTTTTTATTCTATATTTTTCTTTTAATGTATTAAGTTTTTCTTCCAAAATTTTTTGTCGCGTCTTAAAATTTAATTTTCTATAATAATTAATATACTTATTAAAGTATCTCCAATAATAAATTGTCAAATAATCTTTTAATTTTTCTGCGTCTATTTCTGGATGTTTTTGTAAAAATTGCGGTATTGTTCTTTTAGTTTTACTTTTATCTATTAATAACACTCTGTTTATAATTTGTGAATCCACAACACCTTTAAAGCTTTTACTTTTTTCTTTGCTAAAAAATAATTTACTAAATAATTCTACTTCTATCTGTTTTTCCCCCTTAGGATTAAGTGTAAGCTGATCTGTCATTGTTTTAAATTCTTGTCTGAATACTTTAAACTCATCAATCAAAAATGTACCTTTTCTTAAAAAATCATTATAAGATAATGGACTTGGTGTATATTCTAATATTTTATGTTCCGTTTCTACAGCAATATTTAATCTTTTGGTTAATAGTCGTATAAAAAAATCTGTTTTTCCGAAGTTTGACGGTGATATAAGATTTAAAAAACTTGATTTTTTATCAGTGTAGAATAAAAATATTGTTATAAATTGTAATAAGTCATTAAGTTCTTCAAAATGTTCTTTTGTAAAAGTTTTTATATAATGTTTATATTCTTTTAAATCAATATTTTCAACATTTACTATATTTAAAACTTTTTGAAGTTCTTTTAAATTTCGTGGCATTGCTAAACTATTATAAGTTAAAATAATTGTATTATCCTTAGTTTTTATATAGGGCTTATCTGCAGTTAAATCTAAGCTATATCTAATAAACTTATAGATAGGTTTATTTGTTTTAAAATCCAGTATAAAAGCTGATATTTTTTTATCCATCTTTTCTTCGTAATAATTTGTGTTTAGAAAATCTTTAAAGTCTTTATTATGTTTAGAATACAATACAAAAAATTCTTTAATATTTAACATCTTAAAATCATTAGTATTATTATCATAATATACAACTTTTATACTTGTTTTTGTTTCCTCAAAAAGTTCAATTTCTTCCAAATCAATATCAAACGAATTTAACTTATATTTTATAAATTTAGAAAAATTATTAGAATTACCATTAGAAGTTTTTTTATTTTCTGCCATTTTTAATCCTTTTAAATTTTTTCTATATTTATCAACTTATTAAAAGTTTCAACAAAATTATCTTTATCATAAATTTTATAAATGGTTTTTCTGGGGAATTTAATCATTTCAACGTTTTTGAATTTATCTTTATTTTCTAAAAATAATTTTCTAAACGCTGGATAACTCATATAATTTTTAAAATAAAGTTCGTGGACTTTACTTAAACTAAATTCTTTTTTTTCCATTCTGAATCCTTTTAATTGTTTTTTTGTTTCAATGTTATAATAATATTATAATAAAATTATAACGCTAACAAAATAAAAGTCAAAAAAAATAAAAAAATTAAAAAAATCAGTGGCCAAAACAATAAACAAAAGATAATATAAACTAATATAATATAATATCTGTTACTTTTGTTACCTGTTACCTGATGGAAGTTGTAAAATTTTTTATTTGTTTCTTTTTTTTCTTAAAGTTTTCTTAAATGGGACTAAATTTTAATTTTTATTTTTTTCAGGTAACAAGGTAACAGAGGTAACATAGTATTTTATTATATTATAATATATTATATTGTATTATATTATGTCTGTTACTTTTGTTACTTGTTACCTTGTAGAAGTTGTAAAAATATTTTTTGTTCTATTAGTTGTATATATACCTATGTGTGTGATAGGGGTTACCTACAATTACTACATTGAACTATCTACCCACGTCCCCCTACCTATACACAGGTTACCTACCTACCTACATACACAGGTATTACCTATGTATAACCTATGTATTTATACCTTTAAAGGTATAAATACATAGGTTATACATAGGTAATACCTGTGTATGTAGGTAG
>Ga0256836_1000929_pt1 | contig 14097 bp, 13 predicted proteins | sample 4561380metaG_FD_185974 | JGI IMG/M metagenome (GOLD analysis project Ga0256836, IMG submission 185974) | Hydrothermal vent microbial communities from Guaymas Basin, Mexico - 4561-380 | ecosystem: Environmental > Aquatic > Marine > Hydrothermal vents | place: Mexico: Guaymas Basin | collected...
CTAAAAGCATCTTTAAAAGCCTCAAGTCCGTCTGCTATCTGCTTATCTAAAACAGCCTCAAAATCTATCTCAGCATCTTTTATAGCTTTAAAATGTTTCTCAATCTTTTCTTTTTCTATCGGTAGTTTTGCATCTTTTGTGCCATCTTTTTTATATGCTTTTATCGTATCTATCGGTGCTGTATTTACACTGTTATATGCTAAAAGTTCCTCTATATAGTAGTGAGCTGGAAGTGAGTCATCTTTTACACCAGTACTTGCAAACAATGCACGGCAACCTAAAACTTTCATCTCTTCTATGGTTGCATATATATCTGCTGTGTTGTAGATACCACTAAGTGCTACGGCTATACCTTTTTGAGATAAAGTAGCATCTAAAGCACGGTCAACCCTACTTACAAAGATGCTTATAACTGTATCTACTTTTGAGCCAAATCTCTCTACTCCTCTTTTAAAAGCCTCTGCACAAGATATAGCTTGTGATTTTTTAAAGATAAGTGTCGCATTTACGGGAATGCCACAAGATACTAACTCCTCCATAGCTTTGTATCCAGCTTCTGTTGCTGGTACTTTTATCATCACATTTTTTCTATCTATAGTTTTAAAAAGTCTTTTTCCCTCTGCTATGGTTGCTTCTGCATCATCACATAAAAATGGGTCAACCTCTATACTTACATAACCATCATCCCCTTTTTCAAAAAGTGGATTTAGTATATCTGATGCTTTTTGTATATCAAAGATTGCAACTGCTTCATACTTCTCTTTTGCACTTAAACCATTAAGTGATGCTAGTTGAGTTTTATAAGCAGATGAGTTTAAGATAGCATTTTTAAAGATAGCAGGATTTGAAGTAGCACCATTTATGATACCACCATCTATAAGCTCTCTAAACTCACCATCTAAGTAATCTCTCTCTATAAAATCAGCCCAAAGTGAAAATTTTAAATCTTTTATATACATTTTTAATATCCCTAAATTTTTTAGCAATTATACATAAATATTTATCTAATGTTTATATAACTATCAAATCTGAAAAATCAAAAATTTATATAAAATTTATAATATAACATTAAGAGGATAAGTGTATAATTTCGTAACACTTTAATAATAAGTTCTGTGAACTATATATATAAATTAAAAAAGCTAGGAGTTTTATTGTCTGATATAACACTTATCCTTCTTGCTGCTGGTAGTTCTAGTAGATTTGAGATAGATATAAAAAAACAATGGTTACGTATAGATCATAAACCACTATGGCAATTTGTAGCACAAAAACTACAAGATTCTAAACTTTTTAATGAGGTCATTATCACTTCATCTATTGATGATATTGATTTTATGAAAAATTATGCAGATTTTACATTTGTAGTTGGTGGTAAAACAAGACAGTCTTCATTAAAAAATGCCTTGAAAAATGTCTCTACAAAATACACTTTAGTGAGTGATATAGCAAGAGCTTGTATAGACGAAGAATTTTTAAAATTCATTATATCTCATAAAGGTCAAGCTGATTGTATTGTTCCGTATCTAAATGTTAGTGATACTATAGTTTACAATGATGAAACAATAGATAGAGATAAAGTAAAAAGAGTACAAACTCCTCAATTATCAATAACTAATAAACTTATAAAAGCATTAGATACAGACGAAGAGTTTACCGATGAAAGTAGTGCTATAGTGGCTAATGGTGGTAAAAGAAAGTTTGTTCTAGGACAAGAGAATGCACACAAGATAACATATATACATGATTTAAACAAGCTTCCATGTTTATCCAAACCATCTAATGATATTTTAAGTGGTAATGGTTTTGATGTACATGCTTTTGATGAAAACTCAAAAATGTTTTTAGGTGGAGTTAAAATTGAGTCTGATTTTGGATTTTTAGCACACAGTGATGGAGATGTTGCTATCCATGCTCTTATAGATGCACTATTGGGTGCTTCTGGTATGGGAGATATTGGTATGTTATTTCCAGATAATGATGATGCATTTAAAAATATCGATTCAAAAGTATTACTTGAGAGAGTTGTAACAAAACTGTATAATTTTGGATTTACTATTATAAATGTAGATATAACAATAGCTGCTCAAAAACCAAGAATAGGTAAATATAAACAAGAGATGAGGAAAGTTCTTAGTTCTATCCTGAAAATTGATAGTTCAAGAGTGAATATAAAAGCAACAACAACAGAAAAACTAGGCTTTATAGGTAGAGGTGAAGGTGTTGGAGTTATAGCGAATGCAAATTTAAAATATTTTGATTGGACACAGATATAAAAATGAAGATACTAATTATAGAAAATGAAGTTTATTTAGCACAAAGTATAGCTACAAAACTAGGAGAAAAGGGTCATACTTGTGAGATATGCACATCAGCAAAAGATGCTATCAAAGGTAATAATTATGATGTTATCTTATTATCTACAAATATAAATGGTCAAGATTTCAATCCACTAATAGATACTTTTAAAAAATCTATAGTCATACTTATGGTTTCATATATAAGTAATGATACAGTTTCAAAACCTTTAGCTGCTGGAGCAAAAGATTATATACTTAAACCATTTATGATAGAAGAGCTTATAAGAAAGATAGAACATTATCAAGATTATGAAAAACTTAAAAAAAGAAATGAGGCTTATGAAAAGTATCTAAAATATACTTTTGAAGATATCCCTGATGATTTTGCTCATGAAAATATAGAACTACCGATATACATCTCTTCAAGTTTTCAAAAATATGCAGATGCATTTGCTTTTAATTATGCTACTTCAAAAAATATGCCTATACATTTTTTATCACTTAACGATCCTAAAGCATTAAGTGAAATAAACAATGTTGCACATAATTATATATTATATATAACAAACTATCAACTTCTAAAAAAAGCTGATAAGGAAACTTTTTATAATCTAATATCAGATAAACAAGTTATAATAGCAAGTAACAATAAAATAGAAGATGCAAAATATCCTATAATAGAGATAAAAAGTGAAAGCAATGTATTTGATTCTGATGATATACTATCTATAGAAGACTATGTAAAATATATAGTATTAAACTATCAAAGTAAATATCCAGATACTGAATTATCTAAAAAACTAGGTATCTCTCGTAAAAGTTTATGGGAAAAACGAAAAAAATATGACATTATCAAGAAAAAATAAAACTATACTGATAGACCAAGAAGCAGCTTCTGCTCTTGAGTTACTTAAAGCTGGTTTATTATATCCTGTAACAAAATTAATGAACCAACAAGAATCTCAAGAAGTTCTTGAAACAGGTCTAATAGACTCAAAATCTTTCCCTTTTCCTTTTATATTATCACCATCAGGTGAAAAAAATGAAGAAGTTATATCAACTTTAGAAGTTGGCGATGAGATAACTATACTTTGTCAAAATAAAGAGTTTGCTATATTAAAAGTAGAAGAGACTTTTAAAATAAATCCAAAAGATAGAGTAAAACATATATATGGTACAGATGACCTAAGCCATCCAGGGGTAAAAAGAACCCTAAAAAGAATGGGATGCTGGGCTATTTGTGGTGAATTTACACTTATAGATAAATCATCAAATAAAAACTTACAAATAATACAAAAAGCTAAAAAACTAATAGATGCCAAAAATATAACTTCTATATTTTTAGCAGCAAATCCTCTTCATCGTGCTCATGAAAGACTCATCAGACAATCAGTAGATACATCTGATTTACTTGTTATATTTTTACTAAAACCTTATGACAATACAGATTTAGCCTACAACATAAGAAAAGAATCTTTAGAGTTTTTTATAAATAATTTTTTACCAAAAAATCGTGTAGTTATAGTACCTATTGAAAATAGTTATATATTTGCTGGTTTTAATGAACTTATCATAGATGTCATAGTTGCAAAAAACCATGGATGTAACAATCTTATAATTGGTAGTAATCATGCTGGATTAGGTATGTTTTATGATTGTAATTCAAACAAGTCAATTATAGATAAAGTTATAGGTATAGATATAAATATACATATAGAAAATGAGTATGTTTACTGTAATGAATGTACAACTTTAGTGAGTAAAGAGAGTTGTCCACATGGTCAACACCATCAAATATCGTATAAAGCTGATTCTATATTAGAACTGTTAAAATTAGGTATATTACCACCTACTATTTTAGTTAGAAAAGAGATATCTGCATTTTTGTTATCTAAACTTTTTCCAGATAGATTTCAAAACCTAGAAAAACTGTATTATGATTTGTTACCAGTTGAGGGGATATTAACAGAGCATACAGAACAAGATTTTTATCTTGAACTAATTAAACTACATCAAACAACATCACTTACTTAAAGGAAAAATATGAATAAATTTTTTTTAACTCTTGGATATAGTGGATTAGCACCATTTGCACCTGGAACAGTAGGAACGTTAGTTTCTTTACCTATAGGTATGCTTATACTTATATATTTTGATGCTTATACACTTTTTTTAGCAACAACTTTAATTAGTATTATTGCAATTAAACAGATAAACAAATATGAAGAATTAACTAGTACTCATGATGATAAAAGTATAGTTATTGATGAACTAGCTGGTATGTGGTTTGCACTTAGTGTAGCACCAGCTATAAGTGTTGGTATGAATGATATTACAAACCTTGAAAATGGCTTTTTAATACAATCATTTTTATCATTTGTATTTTTTAGATTTTTTGACATAAAAAAACCATCACTAATAGGTAGAATTGATCGTGAAGCCAAAGGTGGTATTGGTGTTATGGGCGATGACATTTTAGCTGGATTTAGTGCAGGGATACTTAGCTCTGCAATATGGCAATTAAGTGTTAAAATATTTGAGTTATAATTAAAAAAAAGGATTAAATAGATGAAACATATATCTTCAATTTCAAGTGGTGTAATGCTAGGTAGTGCAGGGATTGCTATGATGAGTATTTTAAGTGGATGCTCACAAGATAAACAACAACAAGAAGCACAAAACAAGTTTTTAGTGATAGAACAACAACCAAATGGTAAATACAAAGTTGTAGAGGAGATGCCAACTGAGGGTCCATCTCGTGCTATCATCCGTGAAAGAGATGAAAATGGTAATGTAACTGAGAGATTTATGAATGAAGCTGAGATGAAAGCCTTAGCAGAACAAGAGTACAAAAAAGTAGAAGAAGGCACAAGTGAAACTGTTCAAAGTGGTGCTGGAGATGCTGGTATGGGTCTAGCTGGAACTATCCTTGCCGTTGCAGCTGGTAGTTTACTGGGAAATATGATAGGAAATGCTTTAATGAACAACAAAAACTTTGCTCGTAACTCGGCATCGGCAAATAGAAGTGCTTATAGCCGTTCAAAAACTTCAAGTACAACTAGAAGAAGTTCATCTTCTAGAAGAAGCTTTTTTGGTTCAAATTCTAAAAGAACATCATCTTCATCTTACTCTAGGAGCTATGGAGGATGATAAATCTACAAAAAGTAAATCCACTTAATGATGATGTTTTAGAAGAGTTAGGCTTTTCGTGGCATACGGACAACGATGGAACAAAATATGTAAGTGATGAGATAGTGTGCATCTCACAAAGCGAAGCAGAAGCATACTATGAAGCTGTAAATGAGATATACGATATGTATGTTGAAGGTGCAGAATATGTTATAGAAAATGACCTATTTTTTGAGTTAGGGATACCTTTTAATCTTGTTGATATGATAAAAAAATCATGGGAAAATGATGTTCATTGGCATATATACGGTAGGTTTGATTTAGCTGGTGGAGTTGATGGTAAACCTATAAAACTTATAGAGTTTAATGCAGATACACCAACTTCACTTTTTGAAACTGCCCTACTTCAATGGGCGATTTTAAAAGAAAATGATATGGATGAAGATAAACAGTTTAACAATGTTTACGAAGCCATAGCAGAGAACTTTAAGAGACTTATAACTCTTTTTGATGATACAGAATTATTTGATGAGAGGTATGAGGGTTGGAAGATACTTTTTTCATCAGTATCTGGAAATGATGAAGAGGAGATCACAACAAGACTACTTCAACAGATGGCAACAGATGCAGGATTTAACACACATTTTGAATATATTGAAAATGTTAAGTTTGATGATGAAGGTATCTACGATGCAGATGAGAACAAGTATGAGTACTGGTTTAAACTATACCCTTTTGAAGATATAGCACACGATGAACCAGAATTAGCAACAACACTAACAAACATTATGCAAAATCAAGAAGCGATTTTACTAAACCCAGCATATACTTTACTTTTCCAATCAAAAGGGATGTTAAAAATTTTGTACGATTTATTTCCTAATTCTCCATACTTATTAAAAACTTCTTTTGAGCCATTAAATGGCATCAAGCAAGTTGAAAAAACAGTATTTGGAAGAGAGGGAGCAAATACTAAAATCATAGATGCCAACAACTCAGTACTTGAGCAAACTGATGGAGTTTATGATAACTATAAAAAAGTTTATCAAGAGTATGTAGAGTTTCCTAAAGATGCCAAAGGTAATAAATACCAAGCTGGTGTATTTTTCGCTTATGAAGCTTGTGGGCTTAGTTTTAGAAAAGGTGGGGAGATTATGGACAATATGTCTAAGTTTGTTGGACATATCATCAAATAAGCTCTTGTTTAATTGTTGAACAAATCATCTCAACATCATCTTTTGTCATAGTTGTAGAACTTGCCAAACATAGACCCTTTTTAAAAAGTTCTTCACTTACACCATTTAGATAGCTTTTAGCATCTTTAAATAATGGTTGTAAGTGCATAGGTTTAAAAAGTGGTCTTGCTTCTACATTTTTAGATTCTAGTGCTTTTATGATTTTTTTATAATCTATATTTTCAAAAAGTATAGCACTTAACCATCTGTTGCCAATACTGTTTTTTAACTCTGGCATAAAAGTTATACCATCAACACCATCTAAAAACTCTCTATACCAATTAAAAATCTCCCTTTTTTTAGCAACTCTTTTATCTATAACTTCCATCTGAGCTACACCAATAGCTGCTAAAACATTACTCATACGGTAGTTATATCCATACTCTATATGTTCATAGTAGATCTCATCTTCTCTTGCTTGAGTAGCATAAAATTTAGCTTTTTGTATCCACTCTTTGTTATCACTTATAAGCATCCCTCCACCACTTGTTGTAAGGATTTTGTTGCCATTAAATGAAAAAACACCCATATCTCCAAATGTTCCTGTATGTTTTGAATTGTAAGTTGCACCTAATGATTCGGCTGAATCTTCTATAAGATAAATACCATGCATCTTACAGATATCTGCTATCTTTTGTATATCTGCACACATCCCATAAATATGAGTAAGTATTAGTGCTTTTGGTTTTTTATCGCAAGTTAGAAGGTATTTATTTAGAAGCTTTGGAGATATATTCCACGATTTAAAATCACTATCTATAAAAATAGGGTTTGCATTTTGGTACAAAATAGCACTTATAGAACCTATAAATGTAAAAGTTGAAGCAAGTACATCATCACCATCTTTTATACCTAAAACCCTCAAAGCTAAATGCAAAGCAGAAGTAGCACTACTAACTGCTAATGCATTTTTAGTACCTGTATAGTTTTTTACACTTTCTTCAAACTTATCTACATACTCACCTAGTGGAGCTATATAGTTACTTTGAAAAACTTTTTGTATATATTTTAGTTCATTATTACCCATTTCTGGTGCTGATAAAAATATCTTTTTATTCATCTTTTAACCTGTAATTGTTTTTATTAAATACTCTATATCTTTTAGTAAAGATTGATTTTGTATATACTCTTTATTTATCTTTACTTTATCTCTCCAGATAACTTCATCATTATACTTTTTAGCATCTTTTTGTTTTGCTAAAATCTCTTCTTCATTTTTATACTTTATACTTGCTGGTCCTGTTATACCTGGTTTTACACTTAGTATAATTCTGTCTTCACCCTCTAGTTTATCTGCATAACCCTCTACATCTGGACGAGGTCCAACAAAACTCATATCTCCTTTGAGTATATTAAAAAACTGTGGAAGTTCATCTATCTTTGTTTTTCTAAAAAACTTACCACTTTTAGTGATGCGAATATCATCTGCTGATGTTATGGTTGTATCAACTCCATCTACTTTTTTCATAGTTTTTATCTTGATGATATCAAAAAGTCTGCCATCTTTTCCAACTCTTTTTTGTAAAAAAAATCCATTTGACTTAGTCTCTACAGATGCCACAAGCCAAGCTAAAAATATAATCCATCCAAATAAAACTATCCCTATAAAAGATAATACAAAATCAAAACTACGCTTAATCATCTAAATCTTTAACTTATATACTTTAGAATAAGGGGTAAGTATAACCGCTTCAAATAGTTTTTTATCATACTCTTGTAAAACAAATAATTTTATATATGTAGAGTTTAACATCCTATCATCTACTATAAGAAACTGATTGTAATTTTTCATAAATATTACAGATAGGTTTGAATTTTTATCAACCACTTGTCTATCTACTTTTAAACTACCTTTTTTATCGTAAGATGTTACTATAAACTGATTTATCCTTACACTTTGTTTACCCACTTTTAAAGTAGCTGTTCTTTTATCTAACTCGATACCTTTACCAAATAATATTTTCTCTTTAGTATCTTTAAATCTACTTGTTTTATAAAAAAATGGTCGTGGATTTTTCTTACCTGTAACCAAATCCAAGTTACTAAATATATCAACTGTTGGAAGTATGTTTAACATCCTATTTGGTAAGTATAAGTATATATCTCTTGTCTTTTTAGGTAAAGTATAATCATCTAACATCAACTCACTTAGTAGTGTATCTGGATCTATCTGGTTTTTTTGTTTGTTGTGAAATATAGTATCTGCTACTATCTTATAATCACTCTTCACATAGGTCTCTATAGCCAACCTTGCTAAATTTACTGATTGTGTTTGTGATGTTGTTGTTAATATCTTAGATACTATAAAATTATCGTGTTTATGTTTTCCACCATCTATAAGTGTGTTTGTATTTGAATAGTACCATATTGGATAACCATAATCCCACCAAGCTATAGTGTAATCGGTTGGTTTTGAGATAGATTTTAGTTTATCTAAAACTTTTACCTCTTGTTTATTAAAAACGGTTGGTACTTTATAATCAACTATATGTATTATATTTGGAAACAGCATCAAAAGAGTTAAAGAAGTAACTATAAAGTATCTTATAAGTTTTTTATCACTAAAACTAGCTATCACATAAAAAAGATATACTGCACCCATAGCTGAGACAGGAACAGCATAAACAGTAAATCTAAGTCCACCCCATAAAGAAAATACACCAATACCAACAAGAGGTAAAGCAAGTATAAATGGTCTATACTTTATAACTAAAAGTATATATCCAACCAAGGATACAACAACACCCAAAACACTACCACTTATACGGTTAGCCATAACCTCAAAAGGGATTTTCCCTGCTTCTCTAACAGTTTGTGCAACTTGATAAAACTTAAGCCCACTACTCTCTTCTGAGCGAAGACCATAAGATACTATCTTAGCCCAAATAACACCAAAAACATTAGCAAAGATTAAAAATGACAATGCACTAACTAAAGATATAATCTTTAATCTTTTAAGCTCAATCTCTTTTTTTGTAAGTATTAAAAACACAATATAAACAAGAACTATATTTAGATACCAAACTATACTAAAAAGTGATAATGAAACAAGTATAATAGAGTTATATGTAAACTTTTCATCTCTATGAAAAACAACCAAATATAGCATATACATAATCCCTATAGCATATAAAACAGCTGAAGCAGAATCATATAAAAATGGATATATTGCCATAACAATAGATGCAAAAAAAGTATATAAAAGCTTTTTACTCTCAATAGAACTTATAAGAAAGTAAAGTATAAACATAGGTGTCATAACAGCAAACATATCAGTATCATAATACCCAGCCATAGTACGGTTATAATAACTCCAAGCGATACTTCCGATCAAAGCAGAGAAAAAACCAAGTATAGTAAGATTATAAATTCTAGCTATAAGTATCATCGGAATAACAATCAAACTAGATATAAAAACTGGCATATAAAGTATAATGGTATCTATGCTAAAGGGTAAAATTTTAACAGCAAGATATGTAAAAAACACAACTCCATAATGATACATATCTACTACACGAGGGTTGTTTTCAAATTGTTGTGTTAGCTCATTTAAAGCACTTGTAGCCCATATATAGCCATCATTTGTATTTATCATAAGTTGATTATTCCAATAAAACTCATCAAAACCACTAAACTGTGCTATCCAAATCATACGGACAGCTACACTAAAAAGATAAGCTATACTAAGTAAGACAATTAAATACTTTGTATCTATATTTTCTTTTTCTATGTTAAACATTTTTTTCCTTTACAATATACTCTTTATAAGATTTTTGTGTATCTACTATACAGGCATGTGATGGGTACTGTGCTTTTACCTCATCAGATGGTAACTTCATATACTCTTTTCCATATCTTAAAGTTAGATATTTTTCAACTTCTGATGGAACAGGAAGCATTAACTTTTCAAACTTTACATACCTAGGTTTACCTAAATAACTTTTATCAAAAGATGTTTTATCAAAAGATGCTCTACCAAAAAAATGTCCAACTAAAGTATGCTCTTTATTATTAAAATACCTTACAAATCTAAGTAGATTAGATTTTACTACATCATTATCTATATATCTTGCAAGATATAACATAATTTTTTTAGTTAAAGAGTTAGTTTTATATGAACTATGACTCAAAGCTATAGCACTTAAAATCCTTGCACTAAGGTATTGTATATATCTGATACTTTTTATGCTACTAGCACCATTTAAACACATTATATCTATATATATACCATGATGCATCTGTTTATCTTTTAGATTTTCTTCTATAAATGTTGTACCATTCATCCTAATCTTACTAAAGTACAACAACCACTCTTTTGTGTTTTCTTTTTGAAAATAGAAACGATTTTTATCTAATTTTTTATCTGCTATATTTAAAAATCTCATATAATTTTCATAATCCATAAAAACATCAAAATCATCATCCCACGGTATAAATCCCTTATGCCTCATAGCACCCAAAGCACTACCACCCATAAGATAGTAAGTTATACCGTTATCTTTGCAAAACTTATCAAAATACTCAACAATCTCTAATATTTTGTTGTGAAGTTGTTTTAACTCTTTATCATTCATAGTTATATCTTTTTAGCTAAGTAGTAGTATCTTGATATGATTTTTTTAAACAAAGATATCTTAGATAGATTTTTAGCAATATATTTTAAAACCTTAAATATATAAACATTTAGTAAAAATTTAAAACCATTTTTTTCCCATCTGTGTGGATGTGTACTAAATACAACCCTATCTTCACAAGAAAATACCTCTAAAAGTTTTTTATAATCTTTTAGAGATATATCTCCATCATTTTTTATATCGTTATTGTGTATATTTACTATCTTTTTAAAACCATAACCAGCATCCGATATATAAGTATAATCTATCTTAGTTGGTAACTCAACTACAACATCCAATATATCTGAAAAAAGATTTCTAATCTCATCTTTGCGGAAAAAATCTTTATTTGAACTCCAATTATCTCTTATCATAAGAGGATTACCATGTGGACAAACTGTAGCTACTTCAAAACCATACTTTTTAAAAAGCTCTAAATTATTTTGAAACTCAAAAGTAGCTTTTTTATAATCCCCACCATTTGCATCTAAAACATCATAATGATAAGTCACTTCATGACCTAAAGATGCTATCTCTTGAAGTATCTTGTGGTTATCTTCAACCAAATCAGCTTGAACAAAATATGTAGCTTTGATGCCATAAAGATTTTCTATCTTAGCCAAATCCAATGCTTTTAAAGGACTTGTCTCAACATCATGTTTTATAACTATCCATCTTTTTTCATCTAAATTATTTAAAACTTGATTTATAGTTATTGTTTTGTATTTTTGAGATATATCACGACAAATCTCTTCCCATACAGCATAAGTAAACATTTAGCTATCCATTATGAGAGATATCTGTTAAAATCTCTCTAAATTTTGTAGATGATACATTTTTAGTATAATTAAAATAATGCACTTTTGCACCAAATGGCTCTAAAAACTTTTCTAAATCATCAAAGATTTCTGAACCTTTCCAATCATCTCCAACAAACAATATATCGTAACCAACATCAAGATATGACTGTTTTTTATCCCTATGGGTAACTGCTACAACCTCATCAACAACTTTAAGTGCAGATATAATTTCAAGTCTATCTTGAAAAGGTATAATGGGAAGTTTATCTTTATATGAGAGTACCAACTCATCTGTACTAACACCAACTATAAGATAATCACACATATTTTTAGCTTTTTTTAGAAGATGAAGATGCCCAACATGAAACATATCAAAAACACCTGTTGTATAACCTATAACTTTTTTAGACATTAAACTCTCTTCCTAAACAATTTTTTAAAAATATATCCACGAATACCATCTGTTAAAACAACTTGAAGTATAAATCTAACAGATACATTAAACACAAATCTAGCAAAAGATATTATACTGTTTTTATACATAATCTTTTGAATTTTTGCCTCACTTAAAAAGTATTTAAACCCACCACGACGATTAAAAAACTCCTCATTAATCCTAACATCAACTAAAATCTCACTAAGGTTATAAAAACTAAAACCCTCAAGATACATCCTAATCCATAGATAATAATCCTCATTATGATAAAAAGATATATAATTACCAACTTTTATAACATCTACTTTTTTAAACATCACACTCATCTGATTAAATGGGCATCTTGTTTTTAGATACTCTTTTATCTCTTTATCTGCACTTGGTACATATCTTATAGATATCTCTTTTTTGGTATCGTGTTCTATCTCCATAATAAGACCACCAACGATACTAACTTCTGCATCTTTTTTAAAAATATCTATCTGTTTTTCAAACCTATCATACCTTGATATATCATCAGCATCCATAAGTGCTACATAATCGTACTTTGCATTTTCTATACTTATCTTTCTAGCTTCTCCATGACCTTTATTCTTTTTTAGATATATAACATCAAACTCAACAGCTAATTTTAAACAAATATTATCAAAATCATCTATAACTTTTTTTAACTCATCATCTATAAAACCATCTACAACTAAAACCACTTGAGTTGGTTTTAAGCTTTGTTCAACAACACTATCTAAAGCCTCTTTAAAATACAAAGGATTATCTTTTTTATAGACACATATTGCTACACTAAAGTTCATATTTTACCTTTTATAGATACAACTATATTTATAAACTTTAAAAATAGTTCTTCTCCAAATAATGAATTTATAAAAAACATAATAGATAATTTAAAAGGATCTATAAAAAAACGGATATATCTTTTATGTTTCAAATTTCGTATAAAACTCTCTTTTAATCTTTGCCTAAATAATTTAAAACTTTTGTGATTACTAGAGATGCCATCTCTTTTAAATTCAACATATAACTCATCTATAAATTCAACATTACAGTTTTTTAAAGCAAAAAGCTTATAATCATCATCTGCACCTATTTTTAAACGCAAATCATAAAAAAAATTTTTATAAAAAGATTTTGGAAAAAAAAGTGTTTGATGATTTGGTAAATTTAAACTCAACCAATGTTGATAATCTTTAATCTCATAATTAGGATATACCCAACCTATACCACCACTACCTATAATTTTTGCTCTACTATAATAAAGGGACTTTTTATCATCTATATTTTCTACTATATTTTGAATACTCTCTTTTGATGTAAGAGTATCTCCCGCATTTATAAAGTTTATAAAATCCCCAGTTGCCAATCTTGAACCCTTATTCATAGCATCATAAAGTCCATTGTCATTTTCACTCAGTATAGTAGATATTTTATCTTTATATTTTTTTATTATAGATAAAGTATTGTCTGTAGAAGCACCATCAATTATAATATATTCTATACCTTTGTATGTTTGAGATAATATACTTTTTATAGTTTTTTCTATAAAACTTTCTCCATTATAAACAACTGTTA
>Ga0256836_1000930_pt1 | contig 14089 bp, 9 predicted proteins | sample 4561380metaG_FD_185974 | JGI IMG/M metagenome (GOLD analysis project Ga0256836, IMG submission 185974) | Hydrothermal vent microbial communities from Guaymas Basin, Mexico - 4561-380 | ecosystem: Environmental > Aquatic > Marine > Hydrothermal vents | place: Mexico: Guaymas Basin | collected...
AAATTAGAAATATATATGCATCCAAAAAATCTGCAAAAATGTTTTCAGTTAATGAGAATCCCATTAGGCGCTGTTTGTTTTGGATGGGGGCAATCAATATCTCACAAACAAGAGCCGAATCAGAAAAAATAATACTATCGCCAATTGAGCTATTATCTGAAAATATCATTAGTCCAAAGATGGAATATATCAAAAAAGCATTTATACGATATTTTTCTAATCAAAAAAATAATCAAGAACAAAGAAAATACTCTAGATTTATTTTGGCTTTGCTAAATCATATAAATGACAATTTTGAAGTTATAACAATTGATAGTTTAAAAATTTTTTTTGAAACAACTACTGTATCAAGTGGTGATAAAATCATTATTACATCAAAATTTATGCAATATCTTAATGAGAACGATGTTGCCATGTCAAGTCAACAATCTATTCAAATGATTTGTTTTCAGGCACTTGAATCAGATGAACACCTTAGAGGTTCTTTTCCAAAAAGTTTTTTACACACATTATATAAAGAGCCAAAAAATAGAAAAATAGCTAGATTGGCTTTTGACAAAAACTTGCTAGAAAAAATGAAAAAGATTTGTGTCTTTGACCCACCAAAAGATAATTACTATAAAAAAACACACTTTGATAAATCCCAATATATGTGGAAACATTTTGACAAAGTTGAGCCCCAACTTCCCATAATGTTGCTGCTAAATTTATGTTTACCGTGGCGTTCTGAGCATATCAAATCATTGGACAGGGATCAATTTATTGTTACTGATCAGTACGATAATATTATCGGTTTTCAACTAACAACAGATAAAAATCAGAATAATAATATATTTATAGAACGTGAATTCTTCGAGTTCTCCTTTAAACTATATGATAACCAAAATAATTCGGTTGATGTTATGCGATTACTAAAAGAGACCATAGAATACTCCAAAGTTTGTTTTCCTGCATTACCTGCTGAATTTAGGAAAGAAAATCAACAATGGGGAAAGATTAAACCTATATTATGCTCAAACAGAGCAAAAGGTTTTATTTCTCATTCTACTTATAGTGGATACTACTATAAAGTTCTTTTAAAGGCACTATATTTAAGTGACTATGATTTACAACAAATTCAACGGTTTGTGCAACTCTCTCCAGAAGGAAAACGAAAATTTAAACAATTTCCATCATCATATCAAGAAATAGAAAAACTTAGTGCAGCACAAATAAATACTAGATTTAATTCTGAATATTTTAGCCCTCATTCGTTAAGAAAAAGCAATATAACTCATTTAGTCCAAGACAGAAAAAGTCTTGAGTTTATTTTAAAGTTGTCGGGGCATACCGCTTTTTCTACTGTACTTCAAGTATATATTGATTACGACTTATTGGCCAGATTGAATATTAAGGATGACATACAATCTGCTATTGAAAATAATTTTAGGATAACAAATACACGTACTTTTGCAAAGGAAATTATTGATATTTATCAAAAGTATCATACTCTTAGTTCTACTGATATTCAAAAAAAACTAGAACAAGAGAATTTATTTTTCAGTATTATTTTATTGGATAAAGAACAAAAGATAATTAAGAAAAATGATATAAATAAACTTGAAATTGTCATACCGCAATTTTGGGAACATCTATCTACTGGTATCTGCACTAATGCATTAAATTGCCCTTCATATGTTCACAATAGATGTTCAATATGTCCATTTTTTCTAACAGGCCCCAAATTCTTTTCCGCAATAAACTCTAAAATTATGCAGATTACAACTAAGATTGTTGAATATTTTAAAATAATCGACAAACAAAATATGGAAGAATATTTAAATGATCATGAAGCTATTATTTATGAAGAAGAAGCGGAACTTGATTTAGCCGAATTACAAGGCTATTTAGCAATAACAAAAAAATTAAATACTGAAATATATAATACAATTTGTCATAGTTTATCAAAAGAAGAACAATCAAAATTACCAGCTATATCTGATTTTGACATTATCCAAACTAGTCATGTGCCCTATCTGGAGGCACAACTTGAAATTTATAAAATTGCAAAGCACAACTCAGAAGCCAACTTGCAAACTGAGCATGCAGCATCTGAGCTTTATAAAAAAATTATGGAACTAATCGTTATGGGGCAACTACCAAGAGAACTTTTTTTAGATAGTTTTAATTCTTATGAAGACACAATTGATTTATTTATAAACATTTTAGATTCAAATAAGATTAACGGAAATAAAAATCTTATAGAACATTTCCAGTACTCTTTTCAACCCATTGACTCAGTCGAAATATAGCTAAATCTACAAGTAGTTGGTATCATTTTCGTTTTGCACTTTTTTTAATAAATAATCAAAGTTTTTTTTCAAACTCTCTCAATTTTTCTTCTTTTTTAGTGTAATCACTTATAAATTTTTTTACTAATTTCCAAAACTCTTTGGAGTGGTTTTTATGAGCAATATGGGCTAGCTCATGAATTACAGTATATTCCGTCAAAGAAGAAGAGAGTTTCATAAGCTCTGGATTAAAAGTCAATCTATTTCGTTCTGAACAACTAGCCCACCTATTTTTAGATTTTCTAAAGCCTACATATTCAGGATAAAGCCTCATAGTATCGCTGTATTTTTGAACAAGCTTAGTAATTTTTTCTTCTGACTTTTGTCTGTAAAATCTATCTATAGCTTTACTCAACTCCATTTGACTTACTTCAAAAGGCGTGTAAATTTTAAATTTAGAGTGAATGAATACAACCTCTATATTTTGTCGATTCTCTTGAATAAGTTCTACATAGTAGCTTTTTCCAAGATAAAAAAGTCGTGAACCAGTAAGTATTTCACCATAATCTATTTCATTGCCAACTTCTTCAAGCTTTGTTATGATCCATTTTGCTTTTGAATGTACCAGAGATTGTATTTCAGTATCAGAAATATGTTCAGGAGCTTTTACTAAAACACCATTATCTCTATCAACTGTAATGTAAGTATTCTTAGATTTTGAGCTTCGTTGTACTTCAAATTCTATAGTTTGTGTGCCATACTCTATTTTCATTGATTCTCTAAAATATCTAAAATCGTTACAGGAAGAGTTTTCAACTGCTCTTTATCTATATTGGCAGTTCTTAAAAGAGATTTTATGTTTTTACGAATCTCTTTTTTAATATCGTCAAACTCTTTCCAATCCTCTTTTGTGAGATATACACCAATTTTATCAAAGAGTGCAAGAGTGAAATCTTTCGGATCAGCAACAACTTTCTCCAAACTTTTATAGACTGGAAACTGTTCAGGCGAACACAAACCTAAACGCTTCCACTCTTCTTTAGAGTTCTTTATATCGTCCATTATTTTATCGAACTCTAAAAGCAGCTGTGCTTGATCTATTCGCTCTTCTTCTCGATCTTTTATTAACCGCTCAAGTCTTTTAGCAATATCCTCATAAAACTCCGGATTCTCTTTTTTATTGGCTTGAATCGTTTTTTTGATACGGTTTTTAATTACAAGCTCTTTAGTTTTACCGCCTTTGCCTGCAAGCTCCTCTTCAAATCTTTTAGAGTCAGTTATGTCAATGGCTTCGTCAAGCAGATATTCTACGCCAGAAGCTCTTAAATGCTCGTCTATGATCATTTGTATCTTCTTGCTCTCTTCTCTAGTAATATATAGCTTCTCAGGTGCATGAGTATTCACAGCTTCAAGTTTAATATCATTGAAAAGTTTCAAATCATACTCATAAGCAACTGCAAACGGATCAGGTAGCACAATATCCATAGATTTATTAAAGAGCTTTACCAGATTAATAAACTTATCTCTTAAATCTTCAGGCTCTAAATATAAAACGCAAGCGTCCACATATTTATTTCGCTCTTTCATTCGATCTATTTTTATGCTTCTAAAGAAAGCCACCATTTTTGCATGTCTATTTTCTAAAATGGTTTTTTCTTGCTCAATGTTCGTCATAACATCATTGACTTCCAAATCACCACTAAATATCTTAATCGCCTCAGCCAAATGTTCAGTAATGCCGGCATAGTCAACGATTAGACCATATTCTTTTCCTGTTGCTGTTCTATTTACACGTGAAATTGCTTGAAGTAGATTATGCTCTTTTAAAAGCTTATCAATATACATACACTGCACAATTGGAGCGTCATAACCAGTAAGAAGCATATCACTTACAATTAGAATGGCTGTATTATCATACTGTCGTTTGCCACCGAGTGACTTATCTGATTCGTCACCAAATGGAAGTTTAAAATTCTCAATCGTCTCTTTTACTTTATCTTCTGGAGTAGCTAAGTCTCTATACTCTTGCGGATCTTTCTTGTGATTAAAGCTCATAATCACTTTTGACTCAAAACTGTTTAGAGCTTGCTCTTGTAGTTGTAAAAAGGCTTTTTGGTATGCAATGGCTTGTGCACGATTATGACATACAAGCATTGCTTTAAAACCGTTAGGATATATCTTCTCTCTGTAATGATTGATAATATTCTTTGCTATCTCTTCAACTCTTCGACGAGCCAGTAAAAAAGTATCTAATGAAGCAGCCTTACTTTTGAGTTTTGCTTGTTTCTCTTCGCTTTCATGACCAAAAGAGGCTTTAAAGACTTCATTCATAAGATCTTTTTCTATGAAATACTCAGGCATACCTGTTTGGTACCTGATTGCTAAGGTATTACCGTCCTCTACTGATTGTTTGATAGTGTATTTGTCAATATAATCACCACCGTAAAATTCTCTAAGTGTTGATTTACTCTCTTTATCTATCGGTGTACCGGTAAATGCGATAAACTTTGCATGAGGTAGTGCAGCTCTCATGTATGCAGCCGTCATACCGCCTTGTGTTCTGTGAGCTTCGTCAATAAGTACAAATATATTCTCCTTGTCACTCAACACTTCTATATCTTTTGGATCTATTCGCTCTTCAGCTCTCTCTTGAAACTTATGAATCGTAGTCATAAGTGTTTTACCGTAACTATCTCTTAACTCTTCTTTGAGGTGTCCGATACTTGCGGCTTGTTTAGTATTTGGAAATCCTGCACGCCTGAAAGTCGAACTTATCTGATTATCCAGATCAATTCTATCTGTCACTACCAATATTGTAGGATTATCAAATCCAGCCTCTTCACGACGGAGTTTAATAGCAAGATAGACCATAGATATAGACTTACCGCTTCCTGTAGTATGCCAAACAACACCACCTTGGTTGTCATTTTTTAACTTATCAAGAATCTTATTAACTGCTCGTAGCTGTTGATAACGAGGCAGCTTTTTAATAGTTCGTCCTTGATCTACCTCAAAGATAGTAAAGTTTCTTACAATATCAAGTAATACATTTTTTTGAAAAAGTGAATATAGGAGTATATCTTGGGCTGTTGGCACTCTATCTACTAAAGCACTTATCTCTTTGGTAGAATCAGCTTTAAATTTTGAGTAATGATCGTAAGTAGATCCTATTGTTCCGTAAAGGGCTTTACCTTTGTTTATGCCTACGCATATTTGATTGTAGTTAAAAAGTTTAGGTGAATTGTCTTGATAATACCCTAAATCACCTATAGCGTCAGTGATTGGTACTTTTGGAGATTTTGCTTCGATAACTGCTAAAGGCAAGCCGTTTATATAGACCACTATATCTGGAATCGAATTATTTCCAGCTCCATGATACTTTATTTGATTTATAACGAGAAAGTCATTATTTTCAAGATTGTCATAATCTATGATAAAAACCGGTTCAGGGTGAGCATCAGGAGTCGGTTTTTCAGTAATAGAGTCTTTTTTTGTTATGAGTTCATACACAGCTTGATTTGCTTCCATGAGTGTTGAAGCTTGAATATTTGTGATTCTACGAATAGTTTTTTCTAAAGAATTTCCCTTGAGCCATGGGTTTATCTTTGTGAGTGAACTTCTTAGTCTATCTTCAAGTATAACTTCATTGATAGAACTTCTCGTATCTTCTTTTGAGCCGTCAAAATAGTCGTAGCCTAATTTTTGAAACAGTTCAATTGCCGGTAGTTCGCTTTGTAGATATTCGGGGGTATTTTGGCTCATGGTTATCCTTGTTGAAACATTTTTTTAAAAGGTGTGCTAGAATCAGGTTTTGTATTTGGTTTTTTAATTTTTAAAATTATTGGCATTGGTAAATCAACACTTACAACTAAAACTTCACCAGCACTCAAAATTGGCAAATAATTTAAAGCTGCTTTATTGATATTTGCTGTTGCTTTTTCAACTATATTTCTATCATTTTCATTGATTATTCTATGAACAAAAAAAGTTCCTATTTGACTCAGTGTCCCAATTGGAATGTCCTTAGGCATTTGGGTAGATAAGCATAAATACAATCCTAGCTTTCTACATTCTTTTGCAATATTGTCAAAAGCTGTTAATTGTGTGTTCCCACCATTCTCAGAAAATACCGTTTTATTTATAAATTGGTGTGCTTCGTCTATAAAAAGAATTAACGGCTGCTCTTTGAATTCACTTTTTCTTGCTTTATTAAGTAACATTCTCCCTATTGCATTTACTAAAACTTCTCTAATATTTGAATCAAAGGGAACTCTTTCAAAAGATGCTCTTAATATTTTTTTATCATTCGTAATATTCATAAAAGAATCTATTAAGTTTATTATATTGGTTGTTGAGTCAATTGACTCTCCAATACCAAATAATTGTCTGTTTAGTTCTCCTGTATCTCCAGATAGTAAATTGTTAATTCTAAGCATTAAACTAACTGCATAATCTTTCGTTTTATTGTCGGCTCCACCCCATTTATTTGTATCATTAAATCCAGTAGGGTATACACATTCATTTGTAATTTGATAAATTAATTTTGTAAAGTCAAAGTTTGCTATTGGGGAATTAACTTGATCAGAATATTTTGCCATTAATGTTCTTACAGGTCTTTTTTGTTGATCCTTTTTTATTAATGTGCCATTAGAATCAATATTAAGTGTGCCTGCTTCAGTTGAATCTATTGCCTCAAGTAATTTTAGACTTTTAATAGCTTCCATTAGTAAAGGCTTTTGGGTTTGTTCTGAAGGTTTTAACATTAAGAAAATATCTTCAATATTCAAATAGGAATAATGAAAAACACTTTTATTTTCACTAGGTGCAGGAATAAATGTATATGATTCTATATCAGTACTATAGTTTTCTGCTAGGGTCTTGTATTCACCTGTAGCGTCAAACAATATAGCTTTTCCTTTATGTCTTATTAATTCTTCCAGTAAATTAGTTACAGTATAGCTTTTACCTCCTCCTGTAGTTCCAATAATAGCACAGTGGCGACCAAAAATACTTTCAGGATTTAACGATATTGCAGTTTCGGTTCCATTTTTTAGTGTAGCTATTTGAAATAAATTTTCAACTGATTCATTCTTATTTACAAAGGTTTCAAATACTTCTCTTAAAAAATCAGAAGAGGATAAGTATATCTTTGAGCCTATTTGTGGAAACTGTTCTATTCCTTTTTGAATTTCTCTATCATAATAATCAAATGACATTAATAATTCAACTTTTCCAATTGGGTGCAAACTACTACTTTCAATATTTTTTTCATTTAAAAATACTTGTTCTTTTTCAGGGATTGATACTTCATTTATTTTTCCAAGAAAACCAAAGTTTTCCCCTTCAATAACGACAAATGAACCAACGATACCACCAGAGAACTCTTGTCCAAAATGAGAAAATTTATTTACTAAGTCATATTTTGGAAAATGAAATGAACAAGATATGGGAGATACTTTTGATAAGTAACCTATAAATCGGGAAGTATCAAAAGGATTGGTTTTAATCATTTGACGTACTCATTATATTTTCCAGTTTTTCTAAAAATATTTCTTCAGATTTTTTGGAAATATCAAAAGGTATATTTTTCACAAAATCAGAAAAAGTTTCTGAAACTATAGTTATATGTTGAGATAATTCAGCTAATTGTCTATAGAATGACCATTCACTTTCCCTTGAATCATTTTTCTCGTATTGAATATCTTTATTGATTATAAAAATATTTAAATTACTGTTTTGCCGTATAGCCTCTTTAATCATAGTCATGATATGTTTATCTGCCAAACTGAATCCAGTAATAATTAATGTCGTACTTTTGGCTTTTCTAAGTTCACTTTGAAATCTACTCATTACTTCAAAAAAAGGCTGCTCATAAGAATGTTCAAATTTAGTAGCATTTGGATAAATCATAACAGCTTGAAAATCTTCCAGTTTGTTCCTTTGGATAATATTGTTGCCTTGCTTACACCAATTAACTGATCCGTGGGGTTTGTATAAATGAAAAACTTTATCAACATAATTTTCTTCAGCAGAAATACGGCTATTTTCTCTTTTTACAATGTCATAATCGAAATATCTACCATTAAAAATTCTTGGTTGTGAAAATGAAAATCCGTCTATAACAACATAGCCTCCTTCTTGGGCTGCATGTTCAAAGCACATATCGTAATTTAGGTTGAATATTTTTAATCTATTTTTACCAATCTTTCTTTGTGTTAGTTTTTGAATTAGAAGTAAGTGCGTATTAAAATTGACTAAATCAAAAGAACATTCTGTTTTTATTATTGTTTCAATTTCTTTTTTGATTTCAATAAACCACTTTGGAGTTATTTTTTTGGATTTGATATTAATTTCAGCCTCAGATAATAGTAATTCCAGGTCTTTATTTGATTGATCAAAATCTATTAAATTGCAAAATTTATCGAAGTCTCCCTTCGATCCTCTTTTGGTATATTTAATTTTCTCAGCTTTTTCCCAAAGTTGATACATGGTTTTCCCACCAAAGCCTATTGAGGTTCCAGCACCAGTTAAAAGTAAAAGATTGTCAGTTTGCAAGAGTTTTTCTAATTTTCTTTTATAATAATCTCTTTTTTTTCTTTCTGCTATCTCGAAGAAGTTTTCACCTTCTTTAGGTTCATATTGCATACTATTTTCAAATAAAGCTTTGTCTGTAATCTCAATTTTTATATCTTCAGAGATTAATACTGGTTGTTTGTTCATTACCAAGTCCTATTTTTGCGTGTTGCTTTTATCTTTATCACTCGTTGCATTTTGATTGTTAGCATTTACAACTCCACTAAAACCTTTTTCATTTGTATTATTAATATTTTGAGTATTTGCAGTTGATAAACCACTAAAACCTTCATTGAGATCTTTTAAGTTTGTAGTATGTTTTATTGATTTTTCACTCATTCTTTATCCATTTTTACTTGAAGATTGATTAGAGTTAACAGATCCAGTCTTTGAACTATTGTTACTGTTTGACGATACAACACCGCTAAATCCTCTTTCAATAGATTTATTACTTTTGTTTGCAGTTGATATTTTGCTAAAACCGTCATTCGCACGTGTTAAATTTGTTTTATTTTGATTACTCATTTAATTCCCCTTTTTTTCAGTATTGTTATTATCCGGTTTCGTTTTATTTTCTGAATTTGCTTTTACAATTTCACTAAAACCTTCACGAGATAATTGTTTTTTAGTTGTTTCAACTTTTTTTATGGGTTTATTACTACTCATTGGTGCTTCCTCCTTGTGGATATTTTCAAATAGTAGGGCAAGCATAAAAATTATGCTAAATACAACTGCACCAATAAATGGTTTATATTTATGATTATCTAAAAATGTCAAATGAGGATCTTCTTTTCCAACTCCATTACCAGCAATAATTGAGAGAAGCTGCTTTTTATTTTGGGCAAAAACCCCAATAACCATTGCAACGGTAATCCCATATAATACTACAGAAATAATCATTGAAATAAATATTACTTCAGTATAAAGCATATGCTTACTTGTCAATAATGCAGAATAAAAGCCAATGGCTCCTACAGATAACGTTAAAATAATTTTATCTGTTTCGATTTCATTCATAAAAAAAGCTGGTAAGGAGGCTTTATATAATTCTAGTTCTTTTTCTTCGTCTGTCATTTTCGCCATTTTAAACCCTAACCTCACCAGTAAGCAACTTCTGCATTAAACCTTTTTTCAACTCTTCAAAAGATTCTTTTTTTGCTTTTAAGTTTTCGAGTTTTTCGTCTGCTGTTGATAGTATTTCGGCTATTTGTTTTTGTTCTTGGAGGGGAGGTAATCCAATTTTAGTATTTTTTATTGTTTTAATTGATAAATTACGAATTGTAGTGCCAGTCAATTCTAATTCAAAATATTTTTTAATATATGCCGAAGATAGCAAATATCTCAAAAAATATTTATTGATCAAATCATTACATATTATATACGCAGCACTTTTTCCTAAAACTATATGTTCGTTATTATAAAAAGCAGTATTCCCAATCGTACCATTTATTGATAGCAAAACAGTATTTTCATTTAAATCTTTTTTGTGTTTTATATATTCTTCATAACTGACTTGTTTTGTTTTTTCACCATATTCAATTTTACCGTCATTAAGGTTGTTTCCATTAATAAAATAATATTTTGATTCATTTGTATATTTTGGTGTAGTATGTATTCCGTCACTAATTTTCTCACTTAAATTTTTTAATTTAACTACCTCCCACTCAACCGGAATCCTACCAAGCTCACTATCTTTAAACTCAGTATGCCCAATACCTTCAGTTAAAAGCTTTTGCATTAACCCTTTTTTGAGAAGTTCAGTCTCTTCTATCTGATTATCAACAAAAGCGATCTTTTGATCTACTGTGCTAAGAATTTCGGCTATTTTTTTTTGTTCTTCGAGAGGAGCTAAATAAATTTTTACTTTTTCTATATCTTTTAAATTTAGTCCAGCTTGAGCAGAACCTTTTTCATATTTTTTTAAATTTTTCTGTCCTAAAAAAGAATTTAAAAAATAATCAATATATTTATAATCTGCTATTGTTGGATTTACAGAAATTCTAGCAGTAGTCTGCGTGATATTTGCATTCTCAAGTTCTTTTGGAACAATAGCAGTTTGACCAACATAGCCAACAATTGTGAGTAAAATGTCATTTTCTTTTACTTTTGATCTTTTATATGGTTTATCTATCGCTTCAGAAACATGATACAAACCAGTCAGATTTATTTGACCAGAACTATAATCCTTTCCTCGAATTAAAGGTATTCCATTTGGTGAAATATCACCGCCTGGCTGTACTATTCCATAGGTGATTTTTCTATCTTTATCAACAATATTTTTTAATTGCTCTTCTTTCCAACCTTCAGGCAATTTACTCACGACACAAACCCCAACTCTCTCAAAAAGCCATTGAACTTACGATCTATCTCTTGCTCCTTAGATTCTATCTCACTTATGCGACCAAGTACCTCTTTAATATCAACAATCTCTTCTTCTTCACTTGTATCTATATAACGAGCAATATTGAGATTATAGTCATTCTCTTTTATCTCTTCTAAATCTACAACTCTCATATACTTTTCAACGTCTTCAAGAGAATCATACGAACTCACCACTTTTTCAATATTTTCAGGAGTTAAAGAGTTTTGATTTTTTCCCTCTCTATATTCATTGGAAGCGTCTATAAAAATAACTTTGTTTTTCAAATTCTCAGGCTTTGATTTGTTTATGATTATGATACTTGCAGGTATGCCGGTGTTGTAAAATAGTTTTTCAGGTAAACCTATAATAGCCTCAATAAGATCGTCTTTGAGTAAACCCTCACGAATCTTACCCTCACTGCTTCCACGAAATAAAACTCCATGAGGTAAAACTATACCCATTTTACCATTCTGTTTTAAAACACTAACCATGTGCTGTAAAAATGCAAAATCACCATAACCTCGTGGTGGTATGCCGTATTTAAAACGTCCATACTCGTCACTTACCACTTGATTATACTTAGGCGTAATGGTTTTGCCTTTTGCGTCCGTTTTTAGATCATTCTCAGCCGCTTCCCACCACTCTTTTAAACTAAAAGGGGGATTTGCTATCACTCTGTCAAATGTCTCTAGTTCACCATTTATGATATGCTTTGGACTTCCAAGTGTATCGCCTTTGCGTATATCACTATCTTTAAAGTTATGCACAATCATATTGATTTTACAAATAGCCCAAGTACCAAGATTTTTCTCTTGACCTTTTAAGGTACAATCAACAAACTCACCAACCATACCACCGTGAGCAGCAATATATTTCGCAGACTCTATTAGCATACCACCAGACCCACAAGTCGGATCGTAAATACTATTACCAGCTTCAGGTTTTATGAGCTGCACTAAAAGTTGCACAACTTCTTTAGGAGTATAAAACTCTCCACCTTTTTTACCACCGGCATCTGCAAACTCACGTATGAGATACTCATAAGCATTACCGAGTATGTCAGGGTTTTCAAGGTCGCTATTAGCAAGAGAGTGTTTATTGAAATGATTTAAAAGTCGTGAGAGTAGGGTATCGGGAAGTTTCTCACTGTCTCCAAAGTGAACAGTAGTCATAACACCTTCAAGTGCAGAATTATGTTCTTCAATGGCACTAAAGGCTTGATCTATCACTTGACCAATATTCTCAGTCTTTTTAGTTATATTGCCCCACCAAGCAACTTCAGGTATATAAAATCTATGAAAATCTTCGTCTTCTATAGCTTCTTCAAGAGAGATACCTTCTTCATTAGCTGCAACTTGAGCCTCTTCAAAGAACTGATCACTAGCACGTTTTAAAAATAGAAGTCCAAAAATATAGTTCTTAAAGTCAGAGCTGTCAATATGCCCCCGCATAATATTTGCCGAATCCCATAACCAAGATTCTAAAGTTTCTAAATTCAATTTTTGAGCCATATATAACCTTTTAAATAATTATGTTAATTATACAACTTTTATCTAAAAAAATTGGTATCTAACATTTAAAAGTTTTTAAACAGACTGCCTCATTCTATCTTGTGATATTCAAATGTTTTAATAATTTTTCTATTTTAAAGCTATATATATCATTATTATCGTCTACTAAATCCCACATTACTTCAATAATTTTATCAACTGCCTTTTCAAATCCAGATCCATTACTAAAACCTTTAGTCCAGCGAATGAAGCTCATGACGTCCAATAAAAATTCTGGAGATTCAAGCATATATTGTTTGTATACTTCCTTATCAATCATTTCAAGAAGTTCAGGCTCATTACTCCAGGATCTATTTTTTACAGGATTTTGAAATAATTCTGTAATATTTTCAATGGTTGCTATCTTTTTTTCTTTAGTAGTAGTTTCGTACTCTTCTATATAGGCTTTTAAAGCTGGATCATATTCAATTATTTTATCCAAGTTTCCAAAACTTTTTAGTTCGTATAAGTTTTCTTTTTTAAATACACTATCTAAATATACTTTCAATTTTTCAATGGCAAAAGGTTTAATCTCAGAGTCACCTAAAATATTTTCTACTTCTTGAACATAAAATAAAAAATTACCCACATTTATAATCTTAACAATATCATTATCACCTTCTTTTAATGCTTTGAGCATGTCTTCTGCAAATGATTCTTTACTATAAGTTAAATCATAATTGTATTTTGTATAAATATCACGAACTTTCTTTTCAAGTCTACTGTTTGAATGTTGAGAAATTTTTTCTTGAATGATACTTTGTAAACTATCCTTCTCAACCATTGAATTTTCAATATAGTAATTGACATTTTCAAAAATATCTGAAGGTATAAAATAGTTTGAATTATCAACATTAAGCAAAAAAAGCATATCCTCATATTCTTGGTTAATTTCTACCTCTTCGTTCTTTTCTGGAAATCGCTTTTTATCGACATAATTTTTAAGTTTTTTAAGATTGAAGTCATGATATTTAGCATTAACTATGGATAGCTTTATTATTGAATATACTAATTCAGCTTCTATTTCTGGGTGTTCAGCAACTATTGATTCAAAAGATTTAAAATCATTGAGAGCATTTATAACTCTTTTGATTACTCTTATATTGTTTATACCTTTTGGTTCTATATATTTTAGGGGATAAGATATATATGCTTTTAATCGAGAAGATACAGCTTTGTAAGATTCAGCAACTGTAGGCTTATAGTGTAGCTCATAATCAATCACTTTATCTTTGTAATTAGAGACCACTTTCTTATCGTCATTATGAACTTCATTTTGATTATAAATCATAACTATTTTACAGTTTTTCTGTTCTTTAAATTGAGAGATTAAA
>Ga0256836_1000931_pt1 | contig 14067 bp, 10 predicted proteins | sample 4561380metaG_FD_185974 | JGI IMG/M metagenome (GOLD analysis project Ga0256836, IMG submission 185974) | Hydrothermal vent microbial communities from Guaymas Basin, Mexico - 4561-380 | ecosystem: Environmental > Aquatic > Marine > Hydrothermal vents | place: Mexico: Guaymas Basin | collected...
AAAAATTATAATTAACGCCTCTAGCTTCCATAAATTAGAAGATAAAAAAGTAAGATTTAATTATCATACTCCTCAAGAAGAGCTGAAAATAGAGTTTAATCCTTTGTTAAAAAAGTGTAGAATTTTAGTTGTTGGCATGGGACCTGCAGGGCTTATTGCTTCTTTTGTATTAAAGAAAAAAGGTTTTGATGTAGTATTAATTGATAGAGGTAAAAAAGTTGAAGAAAGAGAAAAAGATATAAATTTATTTTTTAGAGAAAAGGTTCTTAATTTAGATAGTAATGTTCAATTTGGGGAGGGAGGGGCAGGTACATTTTCTGATGGAAAACTTCATACAAGAATTAAAGATAAGTTAAAAACATATATTTATAAATTATTTGTAGAATTGGGAGCTCCTGAAGAGATTCTTTATCTATCAAAGCCTCATATTGGAACAGATAAATTAAGATTCATGATAAAAAATTTTAGAGAGGTTTTAAAAACGCTAGGTGTTGAGATTAGATTCAATACAAAACTTGAGGATTTTGAGATTATAGAAAAGAAAATAGAAGGTATTATTCTAAAAGATTTAATAAGTAATAAGATATATAGAGAGGTTTTTGATTTTGTATTTTTAGCAATAGGTAACTCTTCTAGAGATACATTTTATATGTTAAAGGAAAATGGTATAGAACTTCAAGCAAAGCCTTTTGCAGTAGGCTATAGAGTATTACACCCACAAGAGATAATAGATAAAATTCAATACAAAAAATCTTATAAACATCCTAAACTACCACCAGCAGAATATAGTTTGACTTTTAATTTTAAATCAAGAAGTGTATATTCCTTTTGTATGTGTCCAGGAGGGGTAATTTTAAACTCCACCAATGAATATAACAGAAACGTAACAAATGGTATGAGTTTTTATAAAAGAGATTTACCTTTTGCAAATAGTGCTATCATAGTAAGTTTAACACCAGAGGATTTTAAAAATGATCCATTTATTGCTATTGATTTTCAAAGAAAAATAGAGGAAAGAAGTTTTGGCCTAACATCTTCCTATAAACTTCCTTTATGGTTTTTATCTAAGTTTACAGATAAAAATTCAAAAAATATATCAGAGAAAACTTTAGATAAGATAATATCATCAAATACTATTCCTTCAGGATTTGAGGTTATAGAGAATATTGAGGATATTTATGATATAAAAATAGGGGAGAGAGATTTTAGTTTTATAAACACTTTAATTAAAAAGGCATTTATAAAATGGAATAGCCTTTTGAAAAATAGATGGATAATAGGAGAGAGTTTTATAACAGGCCCAGAAACAAGAAGTTCAAGTCCTATAAGAATAGTTAGAAATAAAAATTTTAGAAGTGTTTCAATAGAAAATTTAATTCCCATAGGTGAAGGGTCTGGTTATGCTGGAGGGATAACATCAAGTGCGGTTGATGGATTGAAAGCAGCTTTAGATTTAATAAAATTCTTAGAGGAGAGATAATATTTTTTATACTTTATATGTTATAAATAAAGACATAATAATAGCACCTATACCAAGAAAAGAGTAAATATCTAAACTTTCATGTAGAATTACATAAGAATATATGGTAGATAGTCCTATATTTAAATAACTTATAGAGGTTGCATTTGCAGCCTTCAAGTATTTCAACCCTAACGTTAAAAAGTACTGAGCAAAGTGGGTAAATATACCTAAAAGTATTACAAGTATTATATGCTCTTTATGAGGAAATTGAAATTTATAAAAAATTGGTAAAGATATTATAGTAGCCATAAATTGGAAATAGAATATTATTAAAAACACGTTTTCTTTTAATTTATTTAAAATTCTCACCATATTATAGGCTGTTCCTGCTATTAAAGCAGCAGTTAAGCCAAATATAGCACCAATGTTAAAATGAGAAGGATTAGGTTTTGCTATTAATAATACTCCAATAAGTGCAATTGTTATAGATATATAAATTGTTTTCTTCACTTTTTCTCTAGCAATAAAAGGGGAAAGTAGAGCGGTAAACAAAGGATTTGTATATTGAATACTTACAGCTTCTGCCAAGGTTAAATATTTAAAAGATAAAAAATATAAACTTAGTCCCAAAGCTCCAGCAATACCTCTAATTAAATGAAGTTTTAAGTATCTGGTTTTAAAAGGATTATAAAGTTTATGTTTTATCATCATTATATATACTAGAAAAAGTGTTATAGAGCTTCTAAAAAATACCAATTCCTGAGATGGAAGATAATTTAAGAATTTAATAATAAGTCCTACTAGAGAAAAACCTGTTGCAGAAAGTATCATAAATATAAAGCCTTTATATTTATTTTCCATAGGCTAAAATATATATTTTTTTAACTTTAATATATAAAATTATTTAAATGGAGGGGTAAATCATGAGGTATAAATTTTTAATTTTATTTATACTAAGTTTAATTTTTAAGATATTTGCTGTACAAATTCAACCTTTTGTAATACCAGATTTTCGTTTAATAGATTTGTATCTAATGATACAACATCTAATAGAATATGGGAATATAAGGCAGGATATTCTTTATTAGGAGGTATAGATATTCCAGTAAACAATCAAGTATATTATTCTGTAGGAGGAGGAATTGTTGCTACAGGAAGTAATTTTGAAATAAATGTTGACTTAGGAGGATTGTATTCAGCAGATATAAATGGTGTGTATGATCTTTTTTATTTTTCTATTATTAATCAAATAAATATTATATCTCAAGTAGGGATAGGATTTAGTCTAGCTTTAAGATATTCTATTTTACTTGATGCTACATTAACAACAATAACAAAACAAACTATTTTAGGGGGGGGATGAGACTACAACAGATAATAATGATAATATAAAGGATGATATAAAAAATTCTGACTTAGGTTTATGTTTTGGTATATCAAAAGATTTAAGCGATATTTTAACAATTATACTTTCATATTATGCAGGTTTTGTAGACTTAGATACTCAAAATTCTGATTTCTCTATTAAAAATTCAGGAATAGGCTTAAAATTGAAAATTAAATTATAAAAAATTTCTCGGGGAATTCCCGGGGATTTAACCTATTTTTTTATTTAATATAAACAGCTTCTTTACAATAGATTTATTTTCATCAATTAGTTTAATAAATAAGATAGATGAAGCGATTTTTTGAATTCTCTTACTCATCCAACTCCATAATTAACAGCATATCCAAAATAAGAATTTACTATAGAGACATTATATGAATATTCAAATATTACATGCCCTCTGGTTGCATTGTAAGAGTAAACATTATTTATAAAACAATTTTCAGCAAATCTAAATACTATATTAAAAACATCATTTGTTCCACCTTGAGTATAATCACTGGAAGTTTTTACATTTATATGTTCTATATATAAATTTTCAATTCCGACATTTTGCACAATATCTTCTGTAGGATAAATACTAGCTCTAGGATTTTGTTGATCATGAAAATCAATAAATATTGGATTTTCTAAAGTTTACAGTGTTACCATTTACAGCAATAATTTTGTTGGATTGTCCATAGGATTTTACTGCCCACTCAGCTTTACCTGCCTCCCATTTTTTATACCAAGCTTCAGAAGTATTTGCTTCTGGGAACATTAAATCAGGAGGATTATTCTCTTTTATACATACTAAAGACCCTACTTTTACATCAGAATTTGTATATGATAGAGTTATTGTTTTATCTCCAGTTTTAGAAGTAACAGAAAGAGATATAGGCTTATTTCTATCAGAATATCCAGCTTTAGACTCTGCCCATATTAGCCCATCAAAATAATCAACATCACAATCAAATAGTAGTTTTGTTTTTGTTGGTCCAGTACCCTTTATTATAATATTATCATTGTTTGCATTTATCATTATTGGAATTTCAAAATAATACTCTCCTTCAGGAAAATATAATACAGTTGGACTACTATGATTATCAATAAAATTTTGTACCTTCTGTCCGACGTATTCTCCAGGTAAAATACCAATAGTAGTTATATTTATAGTATCCCAAGTCTTTCCTAATTCAGGTTTTATTTCATGCCATTGAGCAATAAAGCGTTCAAGGGGAAGGGCACAAAGTCATCAATAGCCTTTAAAGTATTTGAAAGACCAAGAATAATTCGCATAAGGCACCTCCTTTTTGTTGTTTTTTACTTTACTAATACTACTTTTTTTAAAATAAAATCTTTTTTATTATCTAACGCTATGAAATATATACCTGAGGATAAATTTTTCCCCGAGAATTTAATTTTGTTATAACCGAATTTTAATTTAAAAGTTTTTATAATTTTACCATTTATATTTATTACTTTAATTACAGCATTTTTATATTTATTATATACTTCAATATTGAGTATAGGATTAAAGGGATTGGGAAAAACATTAATTGTTGTTTTTAAATTATTATTGTTTAGATTAGTTATATAAGTTGCAGAATAGAATTCATAACATCCTAGATCTACAATATTATTTACTCTTTTATTCCCATCTAAATCCAAAATTGTATCAGAAATGAAAAAATCAGGATCTCCTTTATCAATAGCAGGAGAACTCTCTTGGAGTCTAAAGTTATAAGAGGCTGTATCTATGAATAAAGGATCATCTAACATGGAATGTTCTCCAAAAGAAGTAATGCTTCTATAATTGTCAAAATCCATAGCTATACCACCCATTTCCCATCTTATATTAGAAGGATTATCTGAATAAAATAGATTATAGTCAAAATGATTTACCTCAATAGAATCATTTGTATAATCAGCAAATGCGATATTTTTATCTGATGTATAGATAATATTGTTGAAAATATAATTATTTTCGGCTCTTTGAACAGTTAGTTGAGCCCATCCTACATCAGGATGAATAGAGTTTTTAAATAAAGTATTATTGTAAAAATAGCAGTTTTTTGCCCAGCCATTTTCATCAGAACTTCCACCAATTATTATACCATCTTTATTACAAAAATAAATTAAATTATTTCTAACAAAAACAGAATCAGTTATTTTATCCTTATTCTCAGATCCAATAGAAATTCCAAAATCACCATTTTTTATAATATTTTGCTCTATTACAATCTTTCTTCCTCCATCAACATAGATAGCTGCACATGATATATATCCATTATAAGCAGGGTTGTCTTTTGAGGTTATGTTATACAAAAAATTTCTTCTACAAACTCCATTTCTTGCTTGATCATTATAAGGTGCAACGCCCCAAAATCCAGCCATATCAATTCCAATATTATCAATATCATGAATAATATTGTTTTCTACTAAAAAACCATCAACATTACCATTTAAAGTAATAGCCTCACTATATCCTAACTGGCAATCGTATATTTCATTCTCTTTTATTATAATATTTGAAGAGGGACTATCACCACTGTTTGCATAAACATGAATACCATGAGCTCCTTGTTTAGGGTTTTTGATATCATGAATTTTTAAATTTTCTATTATTATATTACTACAGGAGCCTCTTACTAAAACGCCTGTAGGATCTGAACCTGTAGGAGTCCCTTGAATTTCCAAATTTTTTAAAATAATAAAGTTTTGGTTATTTATTTCTATTATATAATCTCCATCTAGCCCAGTTGCATCAATTATTGGTTTATTAATAGAATCACCAATAATGGTGAAATAAGAATTTTTAGTTCCACCTTTTGTAATATATATCATTTCATTATATATACCGGATTTTATATAAATTGTATCTCCGGTAGAACTATTGGAAATAGCAGATGTTATTGTAGAAAAATCAGAGTTTGTATCTTTAGATACTATCCAAGTTTTAGCATAAAGATGAATAAATAAATAATAAAAACTAATTAATATTAATAATATCTTTTTCATGGAGAGTTCTCCTTTTATTTAATAAGTAATACCTTTTTTGTTATAATTTTATTTTTATCTTTTAATTTTATAAAAAATATTCCACTAGAAAGTGTTGGTTTTTTTAAGACTATTCTATTTAACCCTGATTTTAATAATTGTTTATGAAAAATTATTTTACCCTGGATACTGTATATAGATATAGAAGCATTGTTATATAAAGTATAACATTCAATATTTAATATAGGGTTAAATGGATTAGGATATACTTTTAAAGACAAATTTTTATTTTCAATAACATTTTTTTCTGAATTATTAGTTGGAGTTTCTTCTGGAATATATGCCTTTGCTTTATATCTTATTTGTGCAGGAATCTTTCTGAATGAATTATTTGAAAATTCTGGTCCCCAAACAGGCCAATTCAGTTCTCCAAAAAATGAAGGATTAGAATCTTTATAATATGAATAAGGTAAATTATGATCACTTATACTATCAGACCATTGTAGAGATCCATTTACCACGTTTCCATGAACAATTAAATCACTAGATGTAGATTTACCATACCATTCTAAATCTTTATCTGTTATTTGGTATGTTATATTTCCAATAATATTTTGAAATCTCGCATGATCTTGATAAGTAATACCATCATTGAAGACTTCAGTTTTAACCATATTTCTAAAATAAGTATTCCCAGGGCCAGCAGGACCCCAATAATCATTTATACCTATTTTATTGACAGAATTAGATTCAAATAGATTCTGATAAGAAAAATGACCATGTATTGATATATCGGGAGGATTCCAATCTTGATTAAAATTAGTAGTGTCATTATCACTTTGGATTGGATGAGTAGAATAATTATAACCATATATATTCCCATTCGCTCCAAGATGAATAAGCATAGCGTGTCTTAAAGAATCAAAAATATTGTCTTCTATTAAACAATTTGTTGTATGAAAAGAGGAATTAACTCCATATCCATGTCCTCCACCGCCATAGTTATAGGATTTATGAAAGTAAGATTCTCTAATTTCACATCTAAAAGCTGTTTCCATATCTACATGGCTTTTGTTTGTTTTATTACTTTCTACCCTTTTTATCCAACAATAAGCAGCATTTTTTAATAAAATAGTAGAAACATCAGTGTTTGTCTTTAAATCAATGTATAAGTTTTCAATACCTACATACTTAACAAATCCTTGAGGTCTTATTTGGGGATTTAGATCAGATTTAAATGTATAATGTAGTGGAGGATCTATTTTTATATAGTTTTGAGATGTATTAACCTCTTTAATAACAAAAAGCTGTCCAACAGCATTTTGTGCCCAACTTTGGTTCCAATTAGAATTTGTATACATAAAAGCAGCATCATTTTCTTGTTGTATTTCTCCAAAATTTCCTATACTAAAAAGGGAAGCATCTTGTACATATAGAATACTATCACCTTTATTATAATTATATACCTCTTGCCAATCTCCTCTATTATATTTTACAATAGCAATACATGCTCCTTGATCATCTGGATCATAAAAGTGAAGTTTTGTTTTTTGATATCCATCTCCTCTTAATATTATATTATCATATCCTATTCTTATTGTCCCTATTATTTTATAGGATCCTTCAGGAATATAAACCACACCTCCGCCATTATTATGGGCATCTGTTATAGCATCAAGTATTGCTTGTTTTGAGTCATTTGTTCCGGATGGATCTGCACCATAGTTTATTACATTATATATTGGTCCATCGATTTGTGGTATTCCGTTTGGAATTCCTATAATTTCATTTTTCCAATCAATTTTTCTGTCTTCTGGAATTATTTGAGAATATATAAAAGTAGTTAAGCATAGTATAAAGAGTGTTAATTTTATTATAAGTTGCATTTTTTTACCTTCTAATTTTTATATATATAGTTTAAAATAGTAATATTAAAAAGAATGGTAAATAGAAATATATAAAAAAATTATAGAAAAAATTATAAAAAAAGACCTTCCTCAGAAAACAACAGAAGAGCTATGAGGAAGGTCTTTTTGAAAATAGGGGGAGGTCAACTATACTTTTTTCTAATTATATATGCAGCCTTCATCATATTTTCTAATGAAGGTTTAACCTCTTCCCATTTTCTTGTTTTTAATCCACAATCAGGATTTATCCAGAAGTTTTCCTTTGGAATAATTCTCAAAGCCCTTTCAACTATCTCTATTATATCTTCAACCTTTGGAGTCTTTGGCGAGTGAATATCATAAACCCCAAGGCCTATTTGTCTTTTATAATTATACTTTTCAAAAGCCTCTATTAATTCACCTTTTGATTTTGTTGTTTCAATAGATATAACATCAGCATCTAAAGCATCAATTTTATCAATTATATCACCAAACTCAGAATAACACATATGAGTATGAATTTGGATTTCTTTTGGAGCATATGAAGCTAGTTTAAATGCCTTAATAGCCCAATTAAAATACCTATCCCAATCTCTTTTTTTAATAGGTGTCATTTCTCTAAAAGCAGGTTCATCTATCTGGATTATTTTTATTCCATTTCTAATATAATCTTGAACCTCTTCTTGAAGAGCAGAGGCAATTTCATAAGCAATCTTTTCAATAGGATATTCTGGATTAACATAACTCCATGCTATTATTGTAATAGGTCCTGTTAGCATTCCTTTTACTGGTTTTTTAGTTAAACTTTGGGCATAAACTATTTCATTAATAGTCATAGGTTCAATTCTCTTGATATTTCCTATTATAATAGGAGGTCTATAAACTCTACTTCCATAGGAAATAACCCAGCCTTTTTTTGTTGTTAAAATTCCATCTAATTTTTCTGCGAAAAATTCAACCATATCAGTTCTTTCAAACTCACCATGAACTAAAACATCAAGTCCTAATTCTTCTTGAAAACGAATAGTTTTTTCTATTTCCTTTTTAATAAACTTATCGTACTCTTCTTTTGATATCTCACCTTTTCTATATTTTAACCTCATACTTCTAACTTCAGGAGTCTGAGGGAAACTTCCAATAGTTGTTGTTGGAAATAAAGGTAGATTTAAATAACTTTGTGCTTTTAATCTTTCCTCATAAGATTCTCTTGTTTTTTCTGGTATTTCAAAGGTTTCTTTTTCTAAAGAAAAATTAGAAGGATTTATTTCTAAATTTTTTAAAAAATTTAATTCTTCAAGTTTTTCAATTGCAAATCTTAGATTATTTTTTATATACTCATTTTTTTCAACCTTTGTTGTTATTGGGAGTAAAAAAAGCCCGCCAGCAGATGAGATTATTATTTCATTATTTACTTTATTTTTGATTTCATATAAAACTTTGTTAATAAATTCGCCATTTTTTGGGAAAACACTTCTTGAGTCAATTACTCCAGCAATAATTTTTGATTTAGGATTAATTGAAGATATTATATCTAAATTTTTTATTCCCCTTATAAAATCAAATCCCCAAGCATTAACCTCTATATTTTCTATTAATTCTGGATGATCTATACTCTCATAATATGTTATTAAATTAATTCTATCCCAATAATTTTCCAACTTTTTGTAAGTATTTAAAATTTTATTCATCTCATCTTTAGAATATTCTAAAACAAAAGCAGGTTCTTCTATGTGAAATATTGTATTTTTATATTTCTCAAAAAGTTGAGAATATGCCTTTATTAGCTTATCTAAAATTATCTCTTCATTTCCATTTATTTTTGAGAGTTTTAGAAGGGTGTAAGGACCTATTATATAAAGAATTTTTGGATCTTTTATACCAAAAAATTCATATTTATCCCAAGAGAATTTTATATCATCTTCCTGAGATATCTCAATTTTTATGTAATGATAATTAGTATTAAAAAATTTTTTCATAGGAAGCGCATTTTCACCTCTTGCTAAATTATAATAGTTCTCAATAGAAAAGTCTCTATAGATATTAAACATAAATCCTAGATCAAGTATAGAATCATATAAGGTTATTTCTCCCTCTGGATAGAGATCAACATAGTTTTGATAAATAGAGAGTCTTTCACTTTCAATTTTTTTTAGATTATCAATTAATTGTTTTTCATTAATTTTTTTGTCCCAAAAAGCCTCCAGTGTTTTTTTGTACTCTCTTTCTTTTCCAAGCCTTGGGAACCCGTATGCATAAACTAACATAAATAATACCTCCTTTTTGGTTTGTTTTTTTTAAATTTTAACCTGCAAGGTCCCAAGGCTTAAGGTAATAAGGCGACAACCCTAGCCGCCCTATTCCTTAAGCCCGAGGAATAGGGGTTAACTCTTCGGGCAGGTCTCCTGGCTTAGGGGCTACCTACTCGGCCGCCTTCCCACCTCAAAATTTTAGATTTTTGAGGCAGTGGCATTATTGGCCTTTCGTTCCCCAACACAGTTCCGGGTCGAGCGCCGGATTCTCACCGGACTTCCCTTTTAAGGCTCACCCCTCTTTTTTAGGGGATATTGCCACCCGAAGAGTGCTTCTTATTTTTTTTAAAGATAATAAAAATAATTTTTTTAATATAAAAAATGGTAAAAACTTACATTTTTTTCTTGTTTTATTTGATAATTTAAAATTATTTTAAATTTTAACTTAATAAATTTAATCTAAAAATATTAAAATATTAAAAGGAGGTTTTATTATGAAGAGAATTCCAGCATTTTTCCTACTAATATTTTTATTATTGGGATTTTCATTATTTTCATGTAGTGAGGATAATATTGATAATAATTTAAATGTATCTGATACTATCCAAAATACATCTGATGATTCTGCAATTTGTTCTCAAGATATAATAAATTCAAATTTTAAAGAGGTTTTAACAGCCCAATGTTTTAAAGACTTATTTAAAAAAGATAGTAATCTTACTTTAATTAAAGCAATAGATAATGAAGTGATATATAAATTATTTAATACATTACCAACGGATTACATAGATAGTGTAAAAAATTTTTTAGAAGAAAGAGGAGCAAGGTTTATAAGTGGAGTAGGGAAAATTTATCTAGATACTAATGTGGTAACCCAATTATTCAAAATAAATGATGTTTTTAAATATAACAGTAATACAGGTGAAAATGAACTTACTACCTCTTATTACATAAAAGTAATATATAATAATATGGATTCTTTAATTAGTCTATATTTATTAGCAAGAGACTTGTCAGATACTAGTGATAATGATAGCTCTTTGATAGATAATGGGGAAGAAGAAGGCGATACAACCCAACTTGAAGATAGTACTTCAATTTCTAATGATAGTTTAATTTTTACCCCTTTATATGACAGTGTAAAAGCTTTGGAAGATAGTATTTGGAATTTTTTAAATATATATATAGATGATACAATACAAATTTTAGATCTTTATGAAGAATATACTGATACCGGATTTTTATATAGTGTTCCATTTAGTTCATCACCTCTTGATACAAATGATGTAGATATAATTATATTTGATTTACAGGAATATTATGAAGATTTTGGTTTTGTATTAGATACTATTTATGATCCATCTTTAGAGCAAGATGGTCTTAGTACTTTAATGATATTATATAGAATATTCTACAATGAAGATAGTACAATTACTAAAGATAGGATAACAATATATATATTTAATGAAATAGACGGAGAATATCCAGAATTTTTTTTATCTGTAGAGTATGAAGTTTTTTATAATTATACTTTAGAAAAATAATTTCCCATTTCATTTCACTTTCCCTTTTTAAAGGGGGAAGATTTTTTATATTTTTATTATTATGATATAAGTATAATAGAATAAAAATAGAGATAAAAAGGAGGAAAAAATGAAAAAGTATTATTTAAAAATCTTATTATTATTTAGTATAACTTTTTTTACTTTTTTTGGTTGTTCTGGAGATGATAGTGTTTCTAGTAATGTAGAAAATACAACAACTACAAAAATAAAACCAGAAAATATTTTAGAAGTAATAAATAATAAATTAAGAGATAGTATATTATCAAACCAAGTTTATACAGCATATTTTTTTAAAGATGAAACTATGGAAATAGATACTTTACTAAAGGTTGTTATGGAAAATAGTTCAACAGGAGAGAATCCAAATACTATTTTAACAGAGAAAATAGAAGAAGAAATAGATAATTATATAGTAGAAGTAATGGGATTAGAATATATTGATGGTGAATATACCTCTGATGTTTCTACAGGTGAAGTTTATGAATATGATATATATAAATTCACAGATATAGAAGTGTATTTAAGAGTTGATTACTATTATAAAGACAATACTATAACTTTTAGATTATATGGTTCTGATTTATCTTCTAGCTATAAAGATATTGATAATACTTCTCAAGTTGAAGATTCAATATCAAATAGTAATGACTTAGATAAATTAGTAGCAGATGTATATACATCAAATTTTGATACTACAACTTATATCATTGAGAATGATACAATAAAAAATTTAAAAATTATAGAATATGTATATACTTTCAATGAAGATTATGTAATAGATACAAAAGAAAAAAGTGAAGAATTTAAAGAAAAATTAGAAGACTATTTTTATAATTTTATAGGTGACTATTCAGAATATAATGAGGATAGAGATGAGGAAATTTTATATCAAGTCTTTTTATATCCTCCTGATAATGATACTCTTTTAATAGGTTATTATTCTGATATGTTAGTTTTTATTTTTTACGATCATAATACAAGTTCAGAAAATTCTTTTAATAAAGATATATTTTCTCCTACAAATTTTTCAAATTATATATTAGATTATTTATTACCTTTAACATTAGGAGAAGAAAATTATAATATTCAAAAGTCTTTAGATACAGTAATTGTTGTTTCTTATACTGGAGACAAGAGCTTTAATATTATAGAAACTAATATAAATGATATTCTATCTAACTCTATGGTATATTTATATGATTATGATGGATATGAGGGATATACTTATAATTATAGATTTAAAAATTATGAAAAATTGTTTTTAGATGTTATCTATGATGAAGGAAATAATATTATAAAGTTTGAAATGTATGGAGAAGATTTAGATACTATTTTATAGGAGTATTTAAAATTTAAATAAAAGAAGAAGTAAAAAATGAAAAGAAAAAGTTTTTTATTTTTTTTAATTTATAGTGCTTTTCTTATAGAATATGTCTATGGAACAGGATTTTTTATGGAAAATTGGGTACAAAAAAATTATTCTCCTCCTTCTGTTACTAATCCATTAGAGAATATACCTATTACTTATGATATCACTGTTTCTGTTAATGGAACAGATACTATAAATAAAGTATTAGAAACAATTTTTGGGAATAATTTGCCTGCTTGGAGAAAAAATTTAAAAACATCTAAAGAAGCAGAAAGACATTTGAAAAATATAAAAATTACTACATTAAGAATACCTGGAGGTAACTGGACTAATAATTGGTTATGGGATGGTCAGATCCACTGGACGTTAAAAGATAATTATAAATCTAATATTAAAAGTGAACCTACAACAACATGGACATTACAGACAGATGACTTATTAGATTTAGTATCAAAGTATAATTCTGAACCACAGATATGTGTTAATTATTCCCTTGCAAGATATATAGATGAACCAAATCCTGTAGAAAAAGCAGCTTCCTATGCAGCAGGTTGGGTAAGATATATAAAATCTTTAGGAATAAAAGCAAGATATTGGGAAGTGGGTAATGAAAATTATGGAAGTTGGCAAGAAGGTTATATAGTAGATGGAGATACAATTACTGGAGCAGAGTATGCTCAGGATTTTAGAATTTTTGCAGATTCAATGAAAGCTGCTGATCCTAAAATTAAAGTTGGAGCTGTTCTTTATCCTACAAGTACAAATTTATGGACTAATGATTGGAGTATCCAGGTATTAAAAAATGCTTCTGATAAAATAGACTATGTTATAATTCATGAATATTTTACATGGGCGCCTAATTTGAATACAATAACACCCGAAGAAGTATTAAGTGCTAAATATTTAATAAAAGCAGATATAGATTCTGTAAACGCTATGCTACAAGCGATATTAGGTAAGACAATAGAAGATATTCCTGTGGCTATGACAGAATATAACATGAGAGCAGGAAAATCGAATACTACAGGTGTAGCAACTCTATTTATATCTGAAGCATTAGGAGAGTTTATAAAAAATAAATATGGACTTGTGAATTTATGGGATATAGAAAATAGTAGTGGTTTTGATGATCATGGAATTTTAACTTATGAAGAGGCGCCTACACCAGAT
>Ga0256836_1000932_pt1 | contig 14036 bp, 15 predicted proteins | sample 4561380metaG_FD_185974 | JGI IMG/M metagenome (GOLD analysis project Ga0256836, IMG submission 185974) | Hydrothermal vent microbial communities from Guaymas Basin, Mexico - 4561-380 | ecosystem: Environmental > Aquatic > Marine > Hydrothermal vents | place: Mexico: Guaymas Basin | collected...
CATGACGGAAATTATTATATCGACAATGAGGGCTTGGCAGAGCTTGAAGCCAATGGACAAATTCTTCTAAAATATACAGATGCAAACGGCGAAATCAAAAATCCTAATGGCAGTGTTGCAAGCATCGCAGGTGTTTGTAATAAAGAAAAAAACATATTTGGTCTTATGCCACATCCAGAGCGTGCTATGGAATCACTTTTAGGAAGTGATGACGGTATAAAAATGCTTCAAGGTTTTTTAGCATCGTGATAAAAACACTTTTACTTACTCTTATTTTCATCTCATCACTTTTTGCCAATAAAGTGATTTATCTCAGCTATGATGAAATTCCACAAAGAGTAATTAAAGGAGAAATCTTTCCTGTCACTTATAAAACATTATCAACAGTAAAGAAATTTGATGATGTTTTGTATGAATTTTCTAACCAAAAAAATTTACAAATACTTGATGAAGCACCTCAAAGAGTGCGAAAAGGAAAGTATTATTATGATACTTTTCATATGCAAGCAACAAAAAAAAATGCTAGATTACCTGATGTAGAAGCATTTTTAATGGCACCGCATGACTATAATAGCACAAAACTCAAAGGCTCAAAACTCAATGTCATTACACTCAATCCAAGTAAAAAATTTTCAAATATTATCGCAAATAATTTTTCAATCCTAGAGTATAAAACTACCGTATATGACAACACGCACAATATTGTTATTTTTGTAGCTTCCGCACAAAACTGTGATATTGAAAAAATACATTTTAACGATGTTTACAAACAAGGTACAGAATCAGAATCGGGCACGTATGATGATGTAAAAATAACTTATTTTCTTGTTATTGATAAAACAATAGAAAATTTTTCTTTTTCATACTTTAATTTATTGAAAAATGATTATATACAGGTAACTATTCCCATTATAGTTAATGATGACAGTGTTACCACCCAAAGTGATTTACGTCCGCGAGATCAGTCACATGACACAATAAAAATGTATATAGCCGCTGCTGTTGCTTTTGTAGGCTTTCTTTTAATACTTATACGACGAAGATATCTCTATTTAGTTTTAATTATCATCCCACTGATATACATTATATATCTGGCTATACCGCAAAAAAAAATATGTATAAAAGAAGGGGCACAGATTTATCTGCTGCCTGTAAAGAATTCAACTATTTTTGAAACAACACATACACAATATCATCTAACAAAAGAAGGTCAAGTGCAAAACTTTATAAAAGTAAAATTAACAAATAATAAAATAGGCTGGGTAAAACATGAAGATACTTGCTCATATTAGCTGGGCTTATGCCACGTTTATAATATTTACCGGGCTTACTTTTTCCATAATCATGTACCCCGTTTTACCCCGACCATATGCCAGAAAAATTTCAGCATGGTTTATAAGACTGAGTACATTTTTTACTACTACAATCGAAGGGAATGAAGACCCTGATGCACAAATGTTTTTAGTAAACCATCAAAGTGATTTAGATATTTGCGTTATAGAAACTATCACAAAAAAAGACATTACCTGGGTTGCCAAAAAATCTCTCTTTGAAGTACCGTTTTTCGGACTTGCAATGAGTATGCCAGAAGATATTGGAATAGAAAGAGAAAGCAAGACATCTTTAATTAAGCTTCTTCGTGCGGCAAAAGACAGACTTAAGAAAAAAAGGGTCATAACAATGTTTCCAGAGGGTACTCGCTCTCGAGGTGCAAAAATGTTACCATTTAAATCAGGGGCAAAGGTTATAGCTGATCAGTATAAGCTCAAGGTACAACCTATTGTCCTTATAGAGACTGCCAAATGTTATGATATTAAACATTTTTATTATGTACCAAGAAACATAAAAGTTATATTTTTAGACTCATTTATCGCAGATAAAAATGAGAAAAATTGGTTAAGTGAATTAAGAGAAAAAATGCAAAAGGTGTATGATCATGAGTTGGCAAACAATACTCGCAATAGGTAGCGGCGGATTTATCGGAGCAGTTTTACGCTCATATATTAATGGCCTGATTTCGCATAGAGTACCGCATGAACTTCCATTTGGCACACTTGGTGTAAATCTGATAGGAAGCTTTATAATGGGTTGTCTTGTAGCCTATTTTATGTATTCAACACTCCTAACTCCGCATATGAAATCTTTTCTATCAACAGGAATTTTAGGAGCATTAACAACCTACTCTACTTTTGCGATAGAAAGCTTTTTACTTTTAGAGGGCGGCAGTATTGCACTGGGCCTTATGAATATGGCACTAAATGTTTTTGGTACGGTATTTATGGCTGGAAGCGGTTATTATCTGATCAATCATTTTTTTAAATCCTGATTATTTCATCCGCACACCATGATGCCAAATCCATATCATGGGTGATAAGCAACATACCCATAGAATTCAAATTTTTTATAAGCATCTTCATCACATCAAGTTGAACCACATTGTCAAGTGCTGATGTCGGTTCATCCAGCAAAAGAAGTTGAGGCTGCATCAGCATAGCTCTGAGGATAGACGCACGCTGAAGTTGTCCTCCTGAGAGTTCGTGTGGAAGTTTTAAGAGCAGCTCATATTCTAAGTTCATATTTTCTAGAAAAGATTTTAATTTTTGCAAAGGAGCTACATCTTTAATTTGATGCAGTAATGTATAACTTGGATGAAAAGAGCTGTAAGGGTCTTGAAAAATTTCAGATACTCGCGATATTTTAATACTCCCGTTTTGTGGTTTTAGATTTCCAAGTATAAGTTCAAAAAGTGTACTTTTTCCTGCTCCGCTCTCTCCGACTATAGCTTTTAGTTCACCTTGTTTTAAAGTAATAGAAAAATTTTCAAAAAGTAACTTCTCTTTTTTATATCCAAAAGTTAAATTTTTCACTTCCAATACATTATGCTTCAAAAAATCAACTCTTATTTAATGCAAGATAAGCTTTTTCTAATTTTTTATACAAAATATCTGGTGTAACATCACTGTTTTCTTCCCAAATTCTTTTCATAACTACGTTATCTTCATCACCATTCCAGACTTTAATATAGGTTCCTTCTTTATATCCATGATCTTGACGAAACTGATTCAAAATATTTTTTCCTACATACAGACGGTAGAGTGTATCTAAGTTCAAGCCGCTCATACTTACTAGGTCAAAAAATTCCGATATCAATTCACCCAAATCAATTTCATCTTTTGATACGGCAATTCGTATAAGATTTTCCACTTTTTCAATCACATTTTCTTGTGTCGCAAATTTTAAAGTATCATTTTGAATATTGCTTAGCGATTCCAGTGCTGAAATATCTATAGCTATATCTTCAATACCGCCTTTTAAATTTTTTTCATACACCTCAATTGCCAAGCTCATTATAAAATGCCAGACATCAATAACTTCAATCTGATGATTTTGCCAGTCAGGCTCTACATCTATGCTTTTCCAATGTTTCCATCCAAAACTATCCACCATTTCTGCACATTCCATATATATACAGCGTTTCCAGTTAATTGTTTTTCCATTTTTTGTCACGCCTTTTGTCCAATTTTCGCCATTGGTTGCATCATTAAGCTGATTTTGCAGCTGTAACATCAAAAAAATTTTATTATCCATCAATTTCCTTTTGTTTATTTTATCTAATATGCTAAAATTTTCTACTTAAAAAGAGAGATTTATGAAAAGAATTAATTGTAGAAAATGTGAGTATTATTATGTGACCTGGGAAGCATCCAAACCGCATGGCTGTAAAGCTTATGGATTCAAGTCAGCCCAAATTCCTTCTATGGTCGTTTTTAACAGTAGTGGAGCCGAATGCTCTTTATTTAAGGCAAAGAGGATGAGTAAATAATTTTTTTGCCAAACCCCAGTCTATTGTCTGTGAGTTTAAAATAATCCACCTCTATTTGCCACAATTTTGGCAACATTGCCAAAGCATAAGGAAAAGTTTTAAAATATAACTTTTTTAGCTCTTTATCATGCGATTCCTGCATTGTACCTCTAAACTGCAGTCCTTGTATTTTTCCTACCTCATCTGTTTCAAGTAAAATATTACCGGCAACAGCAGAGTTTTGTAAAACATGCTTTACATGTAATGTCTCATCGCTGCTTGCAACGACAAAACAGAGTTTGTCGGTATCATAAGCATAAAAAAGACTGCAGACACTCAATTCTGCATTATTTGTAGTCGCAAGACTCATAACATGATGTTTGGCTATAAAAGCAGTAATTTTTTGTATATCTTGATTCATCAATGCTGATACATATAATTTTCTAATTTTTCCGCATCTGTAATATCGCGTTTGTCCAACATCATTTTTGCGGTTTCATCCGCGCCCAGCATCTCAAATATATCAAATGGGTTTGTTATGTTGTAGTAACTTTTTATAAAATCAAGCAGTATTGAAAAATTATCTTTTTTTGTCGTATATTTTTTATACTCTTTATATTCAGCCCAGTTTATATCAACCAATTTCTCTCCTTTGTAATGCACTTTCAAGTCGCCTTACTATCTCTGTCATTTTAGCAGAGCTAACAGCAAAATTCAAGCGCATAAAACCACTGCCTTCTCTGCCAAAACTAAGTCCGGGATTTAATCCGAGTTTTGCTTCATTGATGAAAAAATCTCTCAGTTTTTTGTCTGTCAAACCCATACCCCGGCAATCAATCCATCCCAGATAAGTCGCTTCTATAGGTGTTATCTTTATAAACTGTGGATATTTTTCTGCCACTGCTTCGAGCATTAAATAGTTGTTATACAGATGTTCTTTTAAGTCTTCAAGCCATCTCTTGCCCTTTTTATAGGCTGCTTCAAAAGCAACATGAGAAAGCGATGAACCTTGGGCGAAATGTACTCTGTCATATGCTTTTTTAAATTGCTCTTTAAGTTCTTTATTGGGTATAGATACACTACTCATGGCAAATCCGGCCATATTAAAGGTTTTGCCTACCCCGACAGCTGTCAGGGTTATGTTTTTCGCTTCTTCGCTCAGCGATGCAAAAGGTATATGTTTATAAGGTTGATAAACTAAATCTGAATGTATTTCATCTGCAAAAACAATAATATCATTCTGCAGACAAATCTCTAATATCTCTTGGAGTTCCTCTTTTTGCCATACTCTTCCGACCGGATTATGAGGAGAGCATAACAATAAAAGTTTTGTATTTTTATCAATTTTTGTCTTTAAATCTTCAATATCAAATCTGTATGTTCCTTCAGAATCAAGCTTGAGAGAATTTTTAACAAGTTTGCGCTTAAGTTTTAAAACACTGTGAAAGAACGGAGGATACACAGGTGTTTGCACAATTACACCCTCCCCTTCTTTTGTAAAAGCTTCTATACATGTATGCATGGATGCCACAACAGAATGAGAATAGAGCATATCTTCTACATTCAAATCAACACCATGCTCTTTTTTCATCCACTCAACCTGCGCCATAAATGCCGACTTTGGTACTTCTTCATAGCCCATAACCGGATGTTGAAGTCTTTGTTTTACGGCATCTAAAACACATTGCGGCGTATCTATGTCCATATCTGCCACCCATACCGGCAAAATATCATCTGTGCCGAAAAGCTCTTTTCGCAGAACATACTTTTCCGCATTCGTCCCCTCACGCTCACAAGACGTAGCAAAACTGTACTTTAACGCTTTTTCCATACACTCACCTGCGAAATCGTATGCTGATATTTTCTTGCCGTCTCTTTTATAACAAACTCCAAATCTTCTACATGTAAAAGTTCAAACTTCTCTGCTAAAATATCTTTTAAACACTCTATCGTTTTTATCTCTTTGCCGTTTTCATCTTTATAACCGCCGAGCCAAAACTCTTTTTTCGTAGAACTTTCCTGCCATGTATAGGGAGATGTAAGCATCAAAATACCATCATTATTCAGTCTCTCATCAATCGTATCCAAAAAGAGTCTCGGATTATAGAGTCTGTCTATCAGATTTGTCGCCATTATCAAATCATAACTATTAAAATTTGGCTTGAGATTACAGGCATCCCCCTGCCAAAAGGAGACTTTTTTTGCTAAATTCTCATAACCTAGATCCTGCAGAGTTATTTTTTTATTTACTGTGAGTTCACCCTCTTGTTTTGTACTAAAAGCAACATAACCCTCATCTTTTAATTTGGAACCTACACTCACAAAACGCACAGAAAAGTCTATGCCCTCAATACTATCAAAAGTTTTTGCAAGCTCATAGCTCGCTCGCCCTGTTGCACAGCCCAAATCAAGTGCTTTTGTTGTATTTGACGCATATTTTGAAGCGATTTTTGCACAAGCAACAGCAAAATTATCAACACCGAAATGGATATCGCCGTACTGAAATTCACAATACTGAGAGACAAGTTCGTCACTTTCATAAATGTCACTCCTTTCATCTTCTGTATTACATGTAATGACGTAACGAAAACCTGCATTTTGAAAAAAATGTTTTCTAAAAGCGTACCGAGAATGTTTCATTATTAAATTCCCGCTGCTTGCCCACGATGAACCTAATATAAGAGCATGTTTGTCATCAAATGTTGGTACAGAAAAATCATCATAAGCTTCATGCACTTCAAAGCCTTTATATCCTCGTATAGGCGTTCGGCTCCATTGCCAGACATTCCCTATCACATCATAAATTCCATTAAAACTAAACTCATCTACAGGACAGGATGAAGCATAATGATAAAAATTAATATTTGCTCGGCTTTCATGCAACTCGGGAACATCTTTAAGATTTGAATGCTGATACACAACTTCATATTCGGCTTCACTCGCCAAAGCATAGCTGAGTTTGTCTTTTTGACTTTTATACCTGCAAAACGCTTCCGCTTCTAAAGCATTCACATCCACAGGCCAATCCAGTGGCATATCTATAATTTCACTCAATGCCCGGTATTTAAAAATTGTATCTTCTTTTACCCAGAAATGCGGATATTTTGCTTGAGATTTTTGTAAAAATTCCAATCCTTCTGCATCCCAAAACTCTTCTCTCTCATACCCGCCCTCATTGACAAATTCCAAAAATTCACCGTTGCTCACAAGGTATTTTGATACTTGAAAATCCTGCACGACTTCACGATAACTGCCATACTCATTATCCCAACCGTAGAGGTTATGTGATTTGTCTTTGCCTAATGTAATTTCTGCACCCTTTATTGTAATCATCTCGTTTTTTGGTGCATTTGAGGTATGTGTACATAGATTAAATTCAGGTACTTCCTTTATAAATTCAATAGGCATCTGACGATGCAAAACAAGTGAAGTCTCAATATGAATACGCTCATGCTCAATCCCCATAAGTATAATCCACATAGGGGAGTCATCCTGAATCGGCAGTGTAAAATCCAGATGCATAATCAAGCTCTCAACAAGTCTGCGTACAGCATCTCGGTAAGCTCTAACCTCTCTTACTTGTGGCCATTTATAATGAGATTCGTGCATATCATCCCAACTCATTTCATCCACGCCCACGGCAAAAATAGATTCAAATTCAGGATTTATTCTCTCATTTATTATCTTCATATTAATGAGTTTATTCACAAAAAAAGTCGCCGTATGCCCAAAATAAAATATCATCGGATGGCGGGTCGGTTCACTTTTTTTATAAAAAACACTCTCATCTTTTAAGAGTTCAAACACCTTTTCAAACAAATCAAATGTATTATGAAAATATGCGAGTATCTCTTCACGTTTTTTTGCAACACTCTCACCGTCAAGTGTTATGGGGTACATACTTAGTTTACTCAATCTTTATCTTCCTTTTTCATCGGGTTATTGTATTTTTCAAGACTAAGGCCTAGGTTAAAACCTAGGTTCCGAAAGAATATCGAACTTTTATCTTAACTTAATAGTATTAAGGTTTTAATCTAGTCTGATTTACCTGAAAGCCTAAAAGGCGAAACTACAGAAAAAAATTTAGTTTTGAATTATCGTGCTTTCTCAGCCGTTCCCTTATGTTATAATCATTATATGAAATTTTATCAAAGTAAATTATTAAATAACTACTCAAAGCTCACACATGCCTTTACATGTAAGGAAAGTAACAACCTAGCCTTTCATGTTAATGATATAAAAAAAAATGTAATACAAAATCATAAACATCTGGCAAAAGAACTCAATTATGATTACAAAACACTTGTTCATATGAAACAAATCCATTCAAATATCGTAAAAATCATTGATGAAAATGATAATTTTGACAATCCTCCTACCTGCGATGCTCTTATTACAAATAAAAAGAAAACTCCCCTTATGGTGATGGTAGCTGACTGCTCACCACTCCTCTTTTTTGATCCAAAACAAAATGTTATCGCTACAGCGCATGCCGGTAGAGCAGGAGCATTTGAAAATATAATTCAAAATGTCATACTTAGTTTTATACATGATTTTCATTCTGATATTAAGGATATTATAGTAAGTATAGGACCTGCAATCTGTCAAAACTGCTATGAGATTAATAACGAGATATACCAAGAGGTAAAAGAGAGAAAACTTGATTTTGCTGTAAGTAAAAAAGGCAAAAAAATTTATTTGGATATTCGAAAAATACTCTTAAAACAATTACATGTAATGGGTATAAAAGAAAAAAATATTGAAATATCAGAGATTTGTAACTGCTGTCATGCAGATACATTTTATTCCTATAGAAAAAATAACAACACGGGGAGATTTGCCGGTATTATAATGCTTTAAATTTCGTAAAAATATGTCGCATAGGCACGGTCAAGTTCAGATAATTTTATATTAAAAACTGCTCTGACTTTTTCTTGAATATCTTTCCAAAACGAATTTAGTACTACACTTGCACCCACATTTTCAGACACAGTAAAAAGTTCACCTTCTAAAGCTTCAACAACATCCAAAACTATAATCTTAGAAGCATCGGATGCTAATTTATACCCGCCGTTTGCCCCTCTTACACTTATAACAAAGCCGTGTTTTTTTAAACTTGAAAGAATCTGTTCAAGATAGCCGTGTGATATTTGTGTAACTGCGGCTATTTCTTTAATCTGCATCAGTTTATTTCTTGGAGAGTTATACAGGGCATGCATTGCGGCAACACCATAAAGACTTTTTGTAGAAACACCTACCATCAGACAACAAACCTTTTATACAGGTAATATATTTTACAACCCAGACAGTAATCAAATGCAAGTTCTAAGAACAAACAGACTAAAAGTATGCCGCTTGTTGCATAAAGAAGAGTCTCTACATGTAACAAGTCAAACAACAAAATCAAAACTAAAAATAAAAAACCGAAGTAGGTTGCCAATATCTTAGGGGCACTGTCTTCAAGCCTACTTTTTACATGTAAGAGCTCTTTTGTTCTTAAGGATAAAAAATATAAAAGACTATAACTTTTATTTACAAAAAGTCTTATAGAAAAATCCGCTATTAAAAAAAGTATAATAAATTTGTTGAGTGTCATTAAATAGAAGCTCATAAGCAATAAAATGTAAAATGCATTTATTCTTACAATATTAGCATCAATCTTTATAAATGAAACGGGACAGGATTTTTGACTCATGTCGACTCCTTGTATTAATTATTGTAATAATAATACAAGAAGCAGATAAATGTCAAGTAAACTTAGCAATTTACTAAAGATTAAATGCTTTTATTCTTTGTGCAAGTTGCTCAGGCAGAAGATGTAAAGATTCTTCTACAACTTTTGTATTTCCATGGGTTATAAATTCATCCTCATACTCAAAAGAGACTACAGAAATATCCAAAATATTTTCTTTGGCTAAAAATTCTAAAAGTGCAGAGGCAACACCACCTAGTTTTGCCGTATCAGAAAATACAAACCATTTTTTACATTTTTTTGACAATTCTTTAAGCCTCTCTTCATCAAGCGGTTTGACAAAACGCAGATCTAAAATTGTTACATCTGCATCCAAGTATTTCGATGTCTTATACGCTCGTCCGACACCATTGCCATACCCAATGAGTAAGGTATCACTCTTCGCAGTTTGGAGCAGTTGAGATTTTCCTAATTCAAAAGGCACAGATTCAGGAAGCTGTGTCTCTATAAAAGAGCCTCGTGGATAACGCAGTGAACAGGGATGTTCATACTTTGCCGCAAAACCCATTGCCTGATGAAAACTTTTTTCATCACGAGGAGCAAAAAGTGTCATATTCGGGATGGCTCTTAAATAGCTTACATCAAATGCACCCTGATGCGTCTCACCGTCTTCACCTACTATACCGGCACGATCGAGGGCAAAAACAACAGGCAGGTCCATCAAACAAGTATCATGAATTACCTGATCATAAGCACGCTGCAAAAAAGTCGAATAAATTGTACAAAAAGGCTTAAATCCCTCTTTTGCAAGTGCCGCCATAGAAGTCACGGCATGCTGTTCTGCAATTGCTACATCCCAAAACCGGTCAGGATATTTTTCAATGAGCTCACTAAGCCCTGTACCGCTTGGCATAGCTGCTGTTACACCCACAATCTTATCATTTTTTTCACACAAAGCAAGCAGTGACTCTGTATATATCTGTGTAGCACTTTTAGTTACTGTTTTTTTTGCAGAATTACCGCTGGTGAGATCAAAAGGGCCGACACCATGCCATTTTTCTTCTTTACCTTCTGCTATTTCGTAACCTTTGCCTTTGAGAGTCTGTGCATGTATAAGAACAGGCTTATTCAATTTTCTGGCTGTTTGCATAATATCCACAAGCTGTGCAATATTATGCCCGTCAACCGGACCAATGTAATTAATCCCCATCTCTTCAAAAAGCATCCCCGGTGTTACCAGTTTTAATGATTCTTCCATACGCTTTGCAATATATCTGGCACCTTCACCAAAATTATCTACAAAACTTTCAGTATTTTTCTTAAATCTTTGATAAAAAGGAGAGGCCATAGCAGAACTAAGCATTCTACTGATTGCACCAATCGGCTTTGAGATACTCATTTCATTGTCATTAAGAATTATTACCATCGGGTATTTTCTATCGCCAAGCTCATTCAATGCTTCATATACCATACCTGCTGTCATAGAACCATCACCAATAAGCACAACAGGAATACGCTCATTTTGTTCGCCTTTAAGGGCAATGGCTTTTGCCGCTCCTACACCTAAAGAAATAGAAGTTGAACTATGCCCGGCTACAAAATAATCATCAGAACTTTCACTCGGTTTTGTATATCCGCAAATGCCGTTAAACTGTCTTAAAGTGTCAAATTTTTCCCACCGTCCGGTAAGAAGTTTATGTGCATATGCCTGATGTGAAACATCAAAAATAAAAGGATCTTTTTGAGAATTAAATACCTTGTGCATTGCAACAATTATTTCTGTAGCACCGAGTGTAGAACTTAAATGACCGCCATTTTTACTCACAACTTCTAAAATTCTTTTTCTTATATCATCGCTCAGAGTTTCAAGCTCTTTAATATTTTTTTCTTTTATATTTATTCTACTCACTCAACGCTGCCTTTTTCACTCTTTCAAATCTTTTTGATATTTGTGCATCAATATTTCCTGCATCACTCAATACAATAACACCACCCTCACTGACTGCACTATCTGGCAAGACTTCTACATGTTCCAGTTTTCCCAAATGTTCAACTATTGCACTATGATCTTTAGGGTTCACTTTCAACGTTATCTTTGAAGCACTTTGTAACTCTTTCATTAACTCATCACTTAATGTCTTAGCGATCTGGGCTGAATTTTCACTTACTTCTATTTTTATCACTTCTTTAGCTATATCTAAAGCAGCGTGTAATAATTCGCTTTTTACACCTTCCAAAGCTTTTTTAAACTCATCAGCACTCTCTTCAAGTTTTTGTACAGAAGTCATGAAAAGCTCTAATTTGTGATTCAGCGCTTTGTCAATTTCTTCACGAGCTTTTGCCTCTCCTGCTTTTAAACCTTCATTAAAAGCCTCTTCTTTTGCTTTTTTCAACTCTTCTTGAAATTCTTCTTCTTTAGCTTCAAGTTTCATTTGCAGTTTAATAAAATTTGATGACATTTCATCCGTTTTTTTCATCAATGATTCAATAAGAGAGTCTTTTGAAGTCGTACTCAAGGCACTGGAATCAACATCTGAAACTCTGGCTTTTGGATTATCCTCTGCTGTAAAAACTTTTTCTTCGCTTTTTTGTTGTTCATTTGAACCCATGGCTATAACTTTAAAACTGTATTTATGCACATTATGTTCATCAACTGCGTTGCTAGATATTATAGTTGCCATTTTTTTACTCTATCATCTCTTCAGTTGAACCCATCTGAATAGCTCCAGATTCGGCCAACTGATTTACAACTTCAACAATTTTTCTCTGAGCTGCTTCTACATCTTTCATTTTCACTGCCCCAAGGAACTGCATCTCTTCTTCAAATGCTTCACGTGCTCTCTCACTCATAGCAGAGAAGAACTTCTCTTTTAACTCTTCAGGAGCGGACTTAAGTGCCAGCATAAGTTCTGCTTTGTCCACAGCTTTTAAAACTTCAGCAATAGAATTTTTGTCCAATGTAACCATATCCTCAAAAGTGAACATCATCTCTTTAATCTGCGTCGCTAACTCTTCATCAACCTGTTCGATATTTGCTAATGTTGCTTTAGAATTTTTTGCACCAAGACGGTTAAATATATCTGCAACGGCGCGAGTTCCTCCAACTTCAACTTTATACGATGCGAGAGACTCAAGTTTTGACTCTAACACTGCTGAAACTCTTTTGATTACGGATGGAGAAATATCACCGAGCTTTGCCATACGCATTGCCACTTCACTTCGTAAATCATCCGGAAAATACTGAAGAGTATCTGCTGCTTCTGTCGGATCCATATGTGCCAAAATAAGCGCAATAGTCTGAGGGTGTTCATTAATAATAAAGTCTGAGAGCTGCTGTGGCTTAATTTTTGACAAATAGGCAAAATTTTGTGTATTTTGCATACTTTTAGAGAGTTTATCTAAAATCTTTTTTGCCTCTTCCGGACCAAGCGTTCTATACAACAACTCTCGGGCGTATTCCATACCACCTGATGTCATGTATTGACCCGATTGAAAAATTGCATGAAATTCTTCCAAAACAGCTGTTGCAATAGCCTTGTCTATTGTTCTATTCGCTGCAATGTATTTAGAAATTTCTGTAATAGCTTCAACACCCATATTAGAAAATATAGCTGCTGTTATATCTTCACCCAGTTGCAGTAAAAGTATGGCAATTTTTTCTGCCATACTCATTTCATCAAGTACCGCTTGTTGTTGCTGTGTTAAAGTAGACATAGTTACTTCCTCTCTTTTGTAGGAATTTCAGATTCTTCACTTAAGAGGGCTTCAAGCAAAGAGGCCACTTCTTCCGGTGTATCTTCCGCCATCGTTTTTACTTTCTCCAAAATAACTTCATGTTTCAAATCATCTTCGTTAAAGTTGCTCCCCATACCAAGTTGGTCTTCGACTTTTTTACGCATTTGCTGTACTTTTTCTACCAAGTCATCACCTTCTTCTTCATCAAGCTCCAATGAAGGTGCCACAAGTTCTTCATCTTCTTTTGAAACTTCAAGCATCTTGTCTGCAAACGGAGCAATAACTTTTTTGTATAAAATAAACAATAATATAAGTACAAACAAGTACTTAAACAGGTCAGAAAATGGTGCTAAGTATGTCTCGCTAAATGTAATTGCCTTATTAACTCCTGCTACACCTTTATTTGTCGATGCTCTTTCAAACTGCAAATTCTGAACACTTATTTGATCACCTCTATTTGGATCAATACCTATAGATCGGCTCGCAAGAGATGTTAATGCATTAATATCGGCATCATCCAGCGGTACATATTCCATTTCTTCAGTAGGATTCCCGTCTTTATCTACTTTTGCTTTATATTTTCCATCAACTACAACAGCAGCCGTAATCCTTTTAATTCTTGCAAACTGGCTTTTGGTAGTACTGACGGTTTTTCCTACTTCATAATTGGTCGTACCGGAGTTTTTTGAATATTTTTCAGTTGTTTTATTTGATGCGAGTCCCTGAACGGGGCCTATATTACTCACTGTTCCCGGTACACCGCCAACTTCTTGTGGAGAACTACCTTCTCTTTTTTCTTCATTGACC
>Ga0256836_1000933_pt1 | contig 14018 bp, 14 predicted proteins | sample 4561380metaG_FD_185974 | JGI IMG/M metagenome (GOLD analysis project Ga0256836, IMG submission 185974) | Hydrothermal vent microbial communities from Guaymas Basin, Mexico - 4561-380 | ecosystem: Environmental > Aquatic > Marine > Hydrothermal vents | place: Mexico: Guaymas Basin | collected...
AGTGTTTTTTTACAGTCATTTGTAAATTAACCCTTTTTAAGCCCCATAATGCCGAGTTAAACTTAAGGTTTCAAGCACCCGTTTTTTTCATTAAGTCAGATTTTTGTATCTTTAAATCTGCTAAAGAGAGTTCAGCCTTCATAATCCCCATATGTTGATTTGCATCAACTGTGGTATAGGATTCGTAAAGTTCTATGTTCTTTCTTGTCAGTGTTATGTAATCGTTAAGAATATTTTTAAGTTCACGAAGCTCCCAAATAGTATAAGCTTCTTCTTTGATCTTTGAGACAAAGGCAACCTGTGCAACTTTCAGTTTTTCACTCAGTACATCACCTTCTGCAATGCTCACATCCTGTTTACTACTTCGTTTATTATAGTACTCGATTTTCTGTTTAAATGTTAAAACAGTCTGACTCATCTTTTGAGAAGAGTCTATAGTGTTTGTAGTTAAACTCATCTCAGGATTACTAAACTGGTTTGCTACATCTATACTTTGTTTATTTGCCGCTATTCTTGCTTCTATCACTTCAAAAGAGGGGCTAGAAGCTAAAGATGATTTTATAATCTCATCTAAAGTAATAGCACTTAGACTTGAGTAAAGAAGCAAGGCAGAGAGTAGAACTGTTTTCATGCTATAGCCTTTATTAAAAGTTTATAGTCGTTTTAACACGAGACTTTTTACCCGTTTTTGGAGTAATGTAGATATGAAGTTGCCAAGTACCACTCATAGCAAGATTGAGTTTTGCTGAGTAAACACCATTTCCAAGATTTCTTGCTTTTACTTTTGATTCCATCGCAGGCATACCAGGCATAGCTGGCATAAAAGCTTTCAGTGAAACAGCACCATCTATAGCTTTACCATTTTTAGTGATCGAAAATTTAAGAGTATTTGAACCAGCTGTTACAGGTTTCTCTGCTGTAATATGTACTTTTGTTGTTCTGTACTTTGCATCTTTAGAGAAAGCTGCAGCATTTAAAAGTGATACAGCGAGTATAAGTACTAAGAATATTTTAGATAAAGTTTTCATTTTAATTTCCTTGATTTTTTTTCTTATCAAGTATTTTATCTAATAAGTGTGTAATGTTTGTGAGAAGAGTACTCTTTATTGATTGATTGATTTATTTAAGTAAGGATAATTTTTATACAAAAAAATTAACAAAAAAATAAGATATCTAAGATTTATATGTTAACTACAGTAGAGTTAACATACTAATCTTAGTAAAATTAAGGTGACTTCTTAACTAAGATCCTCAGCATATCCAATCATGCTACAAAAGTGCTCTGCATATAGAGCTGCACTTCCAACGAGAATGCCATCTACATTATTTAAAGCAAGTACTTCTTTTGCGTTTGTTACTTTTACACTCCCACCATAAAGAAGAGGTGCTTTTGACTTCTCTTTAAGTGTTGCATGAATATCTTCTATATCTGTAAGTGTAGGTGTTAAACCAGTGCCTATAGCCCAAACTGGTTCATAAGCAATAATAAGGTTTTCATACTCTGTATCAATTCCATCGTATTGAGCAGAAATATACTCCATCATAGTCTCTTTACCTGCTTCACGTTTTTCTAAAGGCTCTCCAACACAGTAGACTATTTTAAAACCTAATGCTTTAAAGTAGTTAAACTTTTTTACAAGTAACTCTTGAGTCTCACCTAAAACATGACGACGCTCAGAGTGACCGATCAGTATAGTTTTAATACCAAACTCATCCAAATGTGTTAAACCAATTTCACCTGTAAATGCACCATCTTGTGTAGGGTATGCATTTTGAGCACCTATAACTACTTTTGTTTCATTTGTATCTAAAGAACTCATAGCAGGAAAAACTAAAACCTCTTGAGAGATACTGTTTTGGCTCATATAAGTAGATAAATCTTCAATATAGTTATTTGTCTCTTTTCTTGTAAAGTTTGTTTTTAAATTCGCTGCTATTATCATGGTTTCCCTTTATGATTAAATATAGGATTTACTTGGTACAGCTAAAGTAGCAGATCCAAGAGTCATCAAATGTATAAAACTACTCTGAAATTATTAGTTTTGCTACACCAGGAAGCACTTTCCCCTCAAGTAACTCGAGAGATGCTCCACCACCTGTTGAGATAAAAGTAATCTCATCATCTACACCAACACGTTGTACAAGGTCAGCAGTATCACCACCACCTACAACAGTCGTTGCATAAGAGTCTGCTACAAAATGTGCTATTTTAGAACTACCGCGAGCAAATTTTTCCATCTCATAAACACCCATTGGACCATTCCAAAGAACAGTTTGAACATCATTAAGACCTTCACGGTAAAGTCTTACAGTTGCAGGACCGATGTCAAGACCCATCCAGTTATCTGGAATCTCTTGTGCTGTAACTATTTTACTTACAGCATCTGCTTCAAATTTCTCAGCAGCTATTACATCAACTGGTAGGTAAAATTTTACACCCAGTTTTTTTGCTTCATCCATTATTCTTTGTGCTTCATCTAAAAGATCATCTTCTACAAGTGATGCACCGATGTCATAACCGAGTTGCTTTAAAAATGTAAATGCCATACCGCCACCAATAAATACTTTATCTACTTTTGGTAAAAGGTTTACAAGTGCTTCAAGCTTTCCTGAAACCTTACTCCCACCAACAATAGCAGCAAACGGACGAACAGGATTGTTAATAAGCTTACTAAAAAAAGTAATCTCACGTTCAAGTAAAAAACCTGCAGATTTATGAGCATCATCAAAAAACTGTGTAATACCTTCTACTGAAGCATGAGCACGGTGACTTACACCAAAAGCATCATTTACATAAAATTCAGCCATGCTTGCAAGTTTCTTTGAAAGTTCTACATCATTTTTAGTCTCACCCTCTTCAAAACGAATGTTTTCTAAAAGAAGTACTTCATGACGAGGTAAATCTGCAGCCATTTTCATAGTAGCATCATCTATAACACCAGGTGCAAGTTCAACATGGCGTTTAAGTAGTTGTTGTAGTCTACGAGCTACTGGTGCTAAAGTAAATTTTTCATTTACCTCACCCTTTGGTCGACCTAAATGTGATGCTAAAATAACAGAACAATCTTGATCTAAACAGTAGTTTATAGTTGCAATAGCAGAGCGAATACGTCTATCATCTGAAATATTTCCAAACTCATCCATAGGAACATTAAAGTCACAACGGATAAATACTTTTTTATTTTGTAAATCAAGACCTTTTAAGTGTAATAGTTCCAAAATCAGACCTTACTTAGAGATATGTAGAGCCATATCTACTAAACGCATAGAGTAACCCCACTCATTATCGTACCAAGCCATGATCTTAACCATATCACCACCAATAACCTGTGTTAAATCTTCAGCTACTATAGAAGAGTATTCACACCCTACGAAGTCTTGAGAGACTCTCATCTCTTTATCCATTAAAAGAAGCCCTTTAAGATTTGTCTCTGCTGCTTTGTTAAACACTGCAGTTACTTCCTCTTTTGTAGTCTCTCTTTTTACTACCACATTTAAGTCCACCATAGAAACATCTGGTGTCGGAACGCGAACAGACTGTCCATGTAGGCGACCTTTAAGTTGTGGCATTACAAGGCTTATAGCTTTTGCTGCACCTGTTGTAGTAGGAATCATATTTATAGCCCCTGCACGTGCACGGCGTTTATCTTTTGAGTGTTTTACATCTAAGATATTTTGATCATTTGTGTATGAGTGAATAGTTGTCATAAGACCTTTTTCTATCCCAAAAGCATCATCAAGGACTTTTGCTACAGGACCTAAACAGTTTGTTGTACATGAAGCATTTGAAACTATTTTTTGACCAGCATATAACTCGTGGTTTACACCCATAACAAATGTTTCAGTCTCTGTATCTTTTGATGGAGCAGAGAAAAGAACTTTTTCAACACCATTGTCGATGTGAACTTGTGCAGACTCTTGTGTAAGAAAAACGCCTGTACACTCTAAAACCATATCAGCACCACAATCAGCGAATTTTAAGTTTTTAGGATCACGATCAGAAAAAACTCTAATTTTATGACCATCAATAGAAATATTCTCTTCATCTATTTGAACTACTTCACTTGAAAATGTTCCGTGAACTGAATCATTTTTAAGAAGATAAAGCATCATATCCATGCTCGCCATATCGTTAATAGCTACTATCTCTACATCATCTCTATTAGCTGCGATGCGTGCAACACAACGACCAATTCTACCAAATCCATTAATTGCTATTTTTAATGCCATTATAATTCCTATAATTTTTAATTGGCTTATTTTAGCAACTTTTAGCTATAATTCCCATTAAATGAGAACAGTTGCTCTTTATGGTGGTAGTTTTGACCCACCACATCTTGGTCATGAGGCCGTTGTCAAAGCACTTTTAAAACGTGAGGATTTAGATAAAATCATCGTAATGCCTACCTTTTTAAATCCTTTTAAAGAGAGTTTCTTTGCACCTGCAGAGTTGCGTTTAGAGTGGCTTAGGGAGATATTTTCTAAAGAAAAAAAAGTAGAAGTAAATGATTTTGAAGTCCTCCAAAAAAGAAAAGTTCCTACTATAGAAACTTTAGATTTTTTACTTCAAAAGTACGAGAAAGTTTTTCTTGTTCTTGGAGCAGATAATCTTCAAAGTTTAAAAAAATGGCACCGATTTCAAGAGATTCAGGAAAGAGTCACATTTCTAGTCGCGGCTAGAGATGAAATAGTTATACCAATGGAGTTTACTCGTTTAGATGTAAATGTAGCTGTATCATCATCTGCACTAAGAAAACACTTTAATGTAGAGATGTTGTCACCCATAAATGCAGTTAAAATAGAAAAATATTATAAGGAAAACAATGAACGAAAGAATTGAAAAAATCACCAACGTACTCGATATGAACAAAGCAGAAGCTATAGAGGTTTTTGACCTTAGAGAAAAAAACTACTTTGTAGACTATGCCATTATTGCTTCAAGTTTAGGAACAAAACATACAACTGCTCTTTTAGATCACTTAAAAACTGGACTCAAACCAGAAGAAAATTTTAACAATGTGGATGAGAGTGGTGACTGGGTTGTTGTAGATCTTGGTGATGTACTTATTCATATTATGACTCCAGAATACCGAATAAAGTATGATATGGAAACTTTTTTAAGTGAATTAGGTGAACATACTAAGGATGCAGTTTAGTTTTTTCGTCTCTTTGTAACTGCTTTTCTAATATATCACGGTAGTTATAAATAGACTCTACATACTTTACAGGTTCACTCCCTCTTGCATACCCATACTGTAAATTTTTATAGTATTTCTTTTGAGAAAGGAGTGGAAGCACTATTTTTAAATCACTCCAAACATTAGGATTAAGTCCTATCTCTTTTGCTAAACCTTGGGCATCTCGTATATGTCCCCATCCTATGTTGTAAGCAGCTAATGCAAATTTCAGTCTATTTTCTCCTTCTACTTCAGCTTTAACAAACTTTAACATCTGTTTTATATGTCTTGTACCACCAACGATACTCTGTTTTGGATCAAGTCTATTTTTTATATGTAGCAGCTTTGCCGTATGACGTGTAAGCATCATAAGTCCTCTTACTCCAGTATGACTCTTAGCCTTTGCATTCCAGTGAGACTCTTGGTAAGAAATAGAAGCTAAAAGTGTCCATGGAATTCCAAACCGAGTCGCTGCTTCTTGAAAAAGTTTCTTATACTTAGGAAGTCTTTTTTTTATTCTCTTGTAAAACATTTTTGTATTGTAGTAGTCAAAAAAAAGTACATACGAATAGTGATGATCTTTAAGCTGTGTCATTTTTCCTTGCTGATTAAAGTTATTAATCCAGCTATACATATCTGATGCTAAAGCCTCAGCATCTGGAGGAAGTACCCATGCTAGCTGTTCACGTTTACTAACAGTAAATGCCATAGCCACTTCTGGAAAATATCGTAAATTAAGTGCATAAATATTTGAAGCTGCTATAGTACAATCTATCTCATGTTTAGAGACTTTAGAGAGTAGTTCTATGGTAGAGAGATCAGGACTTACAGTAGCATTTATTTCAAAACCATCATTTTGTAAAGATTGTATAGTCTCAGCATAACTACTATCTTCACCGACCACAATAGTTAAACCTACTAAATCTTCTACATCCTTTGGAAAGTTATGCTTAACTTGCATACCACGATTACATACCATCTGCTCTTGTATCTCAAAGTAAGAGGGACCAAAATTTAAACTTTTCTCTCTGAGAGGAGTCTTAACTATAGATGCAGAAGTAATATGAATATCTAAATTTTCACGTAATACTAAAGCTTCTTTAACGGTATGTGCTTCAGTAATGTTCATATCGACACCCAAATGCTCTGCATAAGAAGAGAGTAACTCATACTCAAACCCTTGAGGACCTTCCGAACCAATATAGAATGTTGTAGGAGAATTTAAAAAGAGAATGTTAAGAATCCCCTTTTTTTTGATTTTTTCTAGCAGAGTTATTTTTTTGATTTTTTTTCCAGGAGAATATGCACCATGACTAAGCCAACCAAGGGAAAAAAAAGAGAATGCCGAAAATATAATCAATCCAAAATAGAAATACTTATTCATCACATTAGTCTACTCTTTTTTACTTATGCAAATATAAAACGGTTTACTCCATTCTCATATTCATATGCTAAAACTTGAGAGTGTGCCTTCAAAATGGAGTCTACAAGATAGAGTCCTAAACCAAAACTATTTTTAGATGGATTATCTTTTGTAAATGGTTCTATATAGTAATTTAGTGGATGAGCAAGACGCTTACCTAAACTCTCAAAACTCAGTTCACCATTAAGTGTTACTATTTTTATATGCTTGTCAGTTGCATACTTCATTGCATTATCTATCATATTTTTCATAGCCGTTGTGTAGAGTCTATAGTTTACATTTATCTTTGCATCTCCATCAACCGCTACAGTCACACAACTTCTCTCTATCATAGCCATATCTATCGCTCCATCAATAAGATCGACTACTCTGTACTCACTAAACTCACTCTTATCTTCTAAACTTGTCACCTCTTCAATAAGTGCAAACTCCGTGACAAGTGCTTCTAATCGAGAAAAAATACTACTAAACCTATCACGCTGTTTTTGAGAATCTAGCATCTGTGTAGCAATAGTTCCTTTGGCTATAGGAGTTTTCAACTCATGCATTAAGTTTCTTAAAAAGAGTGTTCTCGCTTCTAAAAGTGTACTGATTTTTCTGCGAGTTGCTTCAAGTTCATTGGACACTAATCCTATCTCATCGCAATTATTAGTAGCAAAAGAGATATTCATATTTCCATTTCCAAAGAGTGCTATTTTCTTTCTTAAACGAATAAGTGGTCGTAATTTTTGTAAAACTATAATAAAAGAGAAACTAATAATCATAAAAATAGTGCTATAAGCATAGAGGATATTAATATTATTATAGGGACGGAGATCTTCATCTTTAATAAGAATAGCTGCTCTTTGTGTTTGCATATAAAAGTATATCTGGTGATGATATTCTAACATTGTTGCACGAATCTTCGTTACAATATTTTTAGTATACAAGCCTTTTTCATTTAACATCAAAGACTGTTTTACACTCTCAAACCCCTCACGTTTAAGTACCTTAGCATTATCTATAATCTCTTGCTGCTTTTCATTCTCTTTCACTAGCTGCATTTTATAAACAGCAAGGTTAGCATCAAGCATAATATCAGAATTATTCTTCTGTTTATGATCACGATATATCTGAGTAATCACTGAGTATTTTGTAAATATATGATTAATATACTGTTCACGATTGAGTTTGTAGAACTCATAAAAAATAGCACTCACACTCACAAGGGAGACGCTGAGTGCAAAGAGTACAGTTATGAGAACAGCATGCTTTTTCAAAGTAAAAATTTATTTTAAAAGTTTATAGCCAACACCACGAACCGACTCTATAAGAGCTTTATCGCCGAGTTTATTACGAATACGACCAACCATAACATCTATACTCTTGTTAGAGGAGTCTTCATTAATTGCATTTACATTATGAATAAGATCTTCTCGAGAGACAACGAGTCCCTGTTTACTTATCATATATGAAAGTATTCCAAATTCTGCATTTGTAAGGTCAATATTGCGCCCTTTATAAGTAATAATCATCGTCGCTTTATCACATTTAAAGTCAGACTTATTCTCTGCTTTTGCTTCACTTTTCGCTTCATAACGACGAAGAACTGAGTGAATTCTTGCTTCAAGTTCACGAGGATCATATGGCTTTGGAAGATAATCATCCGCCCCTAACTCAAGTGCTTTTATCTTATCCGTCACATCAGAACGTGCTGAAGAGATAATAATAGGAATATCTTGGCGAGCACGAATTGCTTCACACACCTCAAGCCCATCCATTCCAGGAAGAGTTAAATCTAAAATCACTAAGTCAAACTTTTCTAATTTTAATATACTTACAGCTTTAAAAGGGTCATCTTCTGTGATAACCTCAAACTCAAATTGCTCAAGATACTCTGTAAGTATCTCTGCTAATTCCAAGTCATCTTCAATCATTAATATTTTATTCATAAAGCTAAGTTTAACTGAGTTTGTTAATGTTTTGGTAAACCCTTGTATAAAACTCATCACGAGAAAAATCTTTTATAAGGTAATCATCTGCACCCGCATGGAGTAATGAACTTGTAAAAAAGCTATTTGGTTCTTCACTCAAAACTATAATCTTTAGAGTGTCAGAACTTTTACTCTCCCGTATATAGGTCACAACTTTCATAGGATCCACATAGGGTTCATTTGAATCCACGATCAATAAAGATGTTTCAGGATGCAAATCTATTTTTTCATAAGCCTCTTCATTATTTTTTACATTAAAAACTTTAAAACCGTGAAGGTTAAGATTTTGTTTCAAATAATGAGAGTAAATAATAGAATCACTAACAACAACAACTGTTATCTGCTTATTTTGCTGTAGTTGCTGTAATCTTTTTACAACTGTAATTTCATTATTATGCTTTACTTTCTGTATATACTCAACTATTTGAGCCCCTTCAAAATCATCAAAAAAATCTTCATTTATATGATTTGTAAACACTATAGGTGCTAAATGGTGTTTATTCAAAAGTGCAATAATCTCACCATGAGAAGCATCTTTTAATACTCTTTCAACTACACTATATTCATAACGTTGTTTTGAAAGAAGTACTTTTGCCTCTTCATAGTTAGAAGCAAAATCATAATCAAAAAGTGCGATCTCATCAAGTAAATCTTTCAAAATAGCCTGAACGATAATACTATCTTCGACGATTAAAAGTTTTGACATTTAAGACCCCTTATTTAGTTTCACCTTATTATAAAACATTGTAGCTTAATGATACCTCTTTAGGTAAAATAGAGTGCTACATTATATGCTATATATGCCATTACATATGCTACAACAGATGTAAAAGTAAAAAGGTAAAAGAAGTACTTTATATGTCCAGCTTCACGAGTAAAGACAACAGAAGCAGCTAAACATGGTAAATAAATCATAATAACTACTATAAACGCAATAGCTGAAGCAAAAGAGATATTTTTACTTATAGCATTTACTAGAGAGTTATTCTCCTCATCCACATCACCACCAAGTGAATATAAAACACCTAGAGTAGAAACAACAACTTCTTTGGCAGCTAAGCCGGTTTGCAGTGCTACACTCATCTTCCAGTCAAATCCTAAAGGTTCAAAAAGTGGCTCTGAAAATTTCCCAATAGCTCCTAAGTAACTCTGCTCTAATAGAGATTCATCTAGTTTATGCTGTAACTTTAGTTTATCTGTAGCACTTACAGCTTTCTCTATTTTCACGGCATAACTCTCTTCTAAAATCTTATTATGTGGATAGTTACTTAAAAACCAAACAAGCATTGCTGCCCCTGCTATAAATGTACCTGCTTTTTTGAGATACATCATCGTTTTTGTAAGTACCGTGTGCCAAATAAGTTTAACAGAAGGGAGTCTATACTTCGGCATCTCCATAACAAAAGGTTCATCTACCCCTTTAAATGCAGTTAATTTAAGTACTTTTGCTGCAGTTAGTCCAAGTAATGCACCACTTATATAGATAAGAAAAAGTACATTCCCTGCCATTTCAGGAGAAAAGAAAGCTCCTGCAAAAAGTACATATACAGGAAGTCTCGCACCACATGACATAAAACCTATAATAAAAAGAGTAAGAAGTCGATCTCTATCATTTTTCAAAATTCTAGCACTCATATATGCAGGAATTGAACAACCAAATCCAGTTACAAGAGGAATAAAACTTTGTCCATGAAGCCCAAACTTATGAAAGAATCCATCCAATAAAAATGCAACTCGTGACATATATCCTGTACTCTCTAAGAGAGCTATTCCTATAAAAAGTATAATTATATTTGGCACAAAAAGGACAACAGCTCCTACACCAGCGATAATTCCATCTACAACAAGTGAACGAATATCATCATTTCCTATAGTCGAACCTATAGTATCTCCAAGCCAACCAAAGAAAGCATCAATATACTCCATAGGTATGGCCCCAATCTCAAATGTAAGTTGAAAAAGAGACCACATAAAAAAGAGAAAAATAGGAATTCCAAAAAGAGGATGAATTAAAATATTGTCAATCTTTTCAGTTGTTGTTTTTTTTGAAACAACTGTTTTTTGCTCAATTACTTCCGCTACTACTCCACGGTTAAATGCTGCATACTCTTCAGCAAATGCTTCTTTAATATCATCACTATCATGATGCAGCTCTATATGACGACTCGCATTTATAAGTATGGGTTGCAACTCTGTCCAAATTGGTTCATCATGGAGTTTGGCATATGTCTTTTTATTTCCCTTGAGTAAGTTAATCGCAACATTTCTATAACTGTTTTTTGATTCATACTTATGCTTGTCTAAATACCAAACTATCTGTGCTATCTCCTCTTCAACAGGTTCACTAAAGACAAGTTTTGGCTTATTTTTACTACTTTCATGCTTTAAAATAACGGCATCTATAAGCTCTTCTATTCCCAATTTTGTAGCTGCTGAGACTTTTATACATGGAACACCTATAAGCTCTTCCATATACTCTGCATTTATATGAATATTTTCCTTATCAGCCTCATCACTCATATTTAATGCTATAACTACTTTTTTACTCATAGTAAGTAACTCTGATGTAAGTTGTAAGTTTTTTTCTAAGTTTGTGGAGTCTACAACATTAATAATTATGTCATAATTTTCAGCACATAGGTAGTCATGTGTTACTCTCTCTTCTATAGTATAGTCAGTAAAAGCATACGTTCCGGGGAGATCAACTACAGTAAAATGATATGCCTTATAATCAAACAATACTTCTGTTTTATCTACAGTCACCCCTGAGAAGTTTCCTACATGCAGATGTGCATTTGAAACAGAGTTAATAAGCATACTCTTTCCAACATTCGGTTGCCCTACAAGTGCAACTTTAATGTGCTTTGCAATGATCGGACAAGTTTTTGAATCTACATCATTCATATTTTTTCTACCTCTATTAGTTCAGCTTCTTCAGCACGCAGAGCAATGCGCATTTTACCAACCTTAATTTCTATGGTGCTTTTAGCGGGGGCATGTTCTAAAACCTCAACAATAGCCTCTTTCATAATACCAAAAGAGATAAAACGTTGTTTCAAATCTTTAGGAGCATTGAGCTTTATAATCTTAACTTTACAATATTTATTACAATCTTTTAATGTTTTCATATTTATATCTTTTTATGTTATGTTTAAAATTATAATCATTATCAATGAAAAAGTAGCTTAAATTTTAGATTTTGCTATAATGTCACAAAAATATAAGGAAATATATGAAATTTCTCTGGACCCCCTCTTCTCACTTTAATCTTGCAAACCTTTTTACCTTTGTAAATATAACTGCTGGACTTATGGCGACTTACTTTATTACTCAAAATAATTTTACACTTGCTATTGTACTTGCATGGGTGGGTGGTGCTTTTGATATTTTTGATGGAAAAATTGCACGTAAATATAATCTTAGTAATGAGTTTGGTATTCAACTCGATAGTTTTGCAGACTTTTTAAGTTTTGTACTGGTTCCTGTTTTTCTTATCTTTCAAGCAACATATACAAAAGAGTTAAGTGGTGCTATGCTTATAGGAGCTTCTGTAATTAGTATTTACTATGTTATTTCAGGACTTCGTCGTCTTATACACTTTAATATTAATGCAGATGCAGGAGAGGTTGCGAACTACTTTACAGGTGTTCCTACACCTCTTGGAGCTATTCTTTTATGGTTAGTTTATCTTACAAATGCTTATGAAATTTTACCTGCATTTATAGTTATGGGAGCCATGCTTATTATAGCTTGGACACTTAACTCAAACATAAAAGTCAGACACCCTTAAGTCTAACTTTTAAGTAAGTACTTCTTCAGGATAGACTTAAGTATCGTAGGGTCTATTGGCTTACTAAGATAGTCATCCATTCCAGAAGCAAAACATTTCTCTTTATCCCCTTCCATAGCATTTGCTGTCATAGCAATAATAGGAATATTTTTATATGCCATACCTGCTTCTCCTGACTTTATAGCTTTTGTTGCTTCATACCCATCCATCTCAGGCATCTGGCAATCCATTAAAATAACAGTATAAGGCTCTTCTTGATTTTCGAGAAGTGCTTTTACTGCTTCAAGCCCATTATTTGCTACATCCGCTTCAAGTCCAAACTCTTCAAGTATTCCATTTGCTACAAGTTGATTTACTTTATTATCATCTACAAGAAGGATTCTTGTTTGCTTTGGCCAAATTACAGATGAAGTACTAGTTTCTACTGCAACTACTTCATCTGCAGAGAACTTTTTATACTCTGGTGAAAGAACTTTTAATGCACCTAATATATCTTCAGTTGTAGCAGGTTTAGGATAATGTGTATCATATCCAGCTTCAAAATACGAAGCTACAGCTCCAGTATCTTTTAAAAGTGTCATCAGTACAAGTTTAGCATCTCCAAAAAGAGATTCACCTCTAATTTTTTTTGCAATTTCTAAAGCATTATCCTTATTATCTATAAAGATAATGTCAAATCTATTTTGAGACTTTTCAAGGGCATCATCCATACTCATAAAAATATCAACTTTCATTCCCCAGTGTTCTAATTGTTTAGATAAAGAGTAAGCACTAATTTGTGACTTATCTATAATAAGTACTCTTTTATCTTTAACACTTACTTCTGGTATGACTATTTCAGAACTTTTTGCAAGTTCTACTTCTAAGTCTATTTCAAAAAGACTCCCCTCTCCATAATTACTACTCACACAAATATTACCATGCATCAAACTACAAAGCTGTTTTACAATAGCCAATCCAAGACCTGTTCCACCATACTTTCTGGTAGTGGAAGCATCAACCTGAGAAAAAGAGTCAAAAAGTGTTTCTATGTTCTCTTTTGGAATACCTATACCTGTATCTTTTATACTTATGTTTAATGTGGCAAATAAGTCACTTTTTTTGTGGAGAGAAACTTTTATAAATACATACCCTTCTTCTGTAAACTTCACTGCATTTCCAACGATATTATTAAGAATTTGTCTTATTCTTGTCGAATCTGCCTTTATCATCATCGTATCTACATCTGTCATATCAAGGACAACTTCAAGCCCTTTATCTTGTGCTTTAAAGGCTATAGCTTCTGTAAAATCTCCAAAATCTTTTCTAACATTAAACTCTCTCTTTTCAAGCTCTAATTTTCCAGCTTCAACCTTGGAAAAATCTAAAATATCATTAATAAGATTTAAAAGTGCATTCGCACTTGTCTGTGCTAAGTAAGCTTGATGATGTTGTGCTGCAGTAAGTTTTGTATTGAGAAGTAAACCTAACATACCGATAACTCCATTCATAGGAGTTCGAATTTCATGGGACATACTTGCAAAAAATTCCGACTTTGCTTTCACACTCTCTTCTGCTAATGCTTTTGCTTTTGTAAGTTCGGCTTCATTTTTTTTTCTTTGTGTTATATCTGTACGAATTGATATGTAACTTTTAACTTTTCCTTCCATACTTAT
>Ga0256836_1000934_pt1 | contig 14017 bp, 13 predicted proteins | sample 4561380metaG_FD_185974 | JGI IMG/M metagenome (GOLD analysis project Ga0256836, IMG submission 185974) | Hydrothermal vent microbial communities from Guaymas Basin, Mexico - 4561-380 | ecosystem: Environmental > Aquatic > Marine > Hydrothermal vents | place: Mexico: Guaymas Basin | collected...
GAGTCTTTTGCCCAAATGCAGCAATTGGTCCAGTTAATGGCTGAAGCACACCTACTTTAATTTCCTTTGCAAAAAGAGTAGATGCAACTAAAGCACTAAGTCCTAATGCCACTACCTTTTTCATTTGCTCTCCTTTTATGTTAAAATTACCATAATATTATACTAAATAACAATTTGATAACAAAGGGTATATATGATAGATTTGAAACTGCTCGAAAAAGATTTCGAAGAAATTAGCAAAAAATTAAAATCAAGAGGCGTTGAGGAAAAAATTTTAAAAGAAGTCAAAACCCTTTTTGAAGAAAAAAAGAAAATAAAAAAAGAACTTGAAGAGCTTTTAAACAAAAGAAATACCCTCTCAAAACAAATAGGCTCTTTATTTAAAGAAGGAAAACAAGAAGAAGCTATAAAATTAAAAGAAGAAGTAAATAAATTAAAAGAAAACATAAAACAAAAAGAAGAACTGCTAAAAAAAATCGAAGAAAATCTAAAACAAAAAGCTTTAATTATCCCAAACATTCCAGATGAGGATGTACCAATCGGAAAAGACGAAAACGATAACGTAGAAATCAAAAAAGTTGGAGAAATTCCTAAATTCGATTTTCCTCCAAAATCTCACGACGAGCTTGGAGAAAACCTTGGATGGCTTGATTTTAAAAGAGGAGTAAAATTAGCAAAAAGTCGCTTTACCGTCTTAAAAAAAGAAGCGGCAAAACTTGAAAGAGCCTTAATCAATTTCTTTTTAGATCACAATAAAGAATGGGGATTCGAAGAAGTTTATGTACCGTTTTTAGTAAACGAATCAACAATGATAGGAACCGGACAATTACCAAAATTTAAAGAAGATTTATTTAAAGTAGAAAACGAAGACTTATATTTAATTCCAACGGCAGAAGTGCCTTTAACAAACTTATTTAGAGACGAAATAATTGAAGATTTAACACAACCAATTAAATTAACTTCCTATACTCCTTGTTTTAGAAGAGAAGCTGGAAGTTATGGAAAAGACGTAAAAGGAATCATTAGACAACATCAATTTGACAAAGTAGAACTTGTTGCAATCACTCGTCCTGAAGATAGCGATAAAGTATTTGAAGAAATGGTAAATTGCGCAAGCAACGCATTAGAAAAACTAAATCTTCCATATCGTCAAGTAATGTTATGTACGGGAGATCTCGGATTTAGTGCCGCAAAAACGATAGACATCGAAGTTTGGATTCCATCTCAAAACAAATACAGAGAAATATCTTCTATTTCAAATACGAGAGATTTTCAAGCAAGAAGAGCAAAAATTAGATACAAAGATGGTAAAAAAAATCGTTTAGTTCATACCTTAAATGGAAGTTCCCTAGCCGTTGGTAGAACATTAGTTGCCATAATGGAAAATTACCAAACAAAAGACGGAAAAATAGAAATTCCAAAAGTATTAGAAAAATATCTCTAAGGTAAAAAGTGGATAAAACGCAAGAAGAAAACGTTGTAATAATCGAAAAAGAAGAAAAATCAAAGCTTCCTTTAATAATAGTTATTCTTTTGCTTCTTGTATTGATTTTACTTTTAATATTACTGGCTGTAGTAGTTATCAAAAAGAAAAAAGAAACAATTCCAAATCAGAATATAGAAGAATTAGTAAAAAAACTCGAGAAAAAAAACATTCCAAAAGATCAATTAAATATACTCATCAAAAAAGCCACAGTTCTCTATAAAAGCGGTCAAAAAGAAAAAGCTCTTGAAATCTTACAGAAAATATCGGAATTTTCCAAAGCATTAAGTTATTATAACCTTGGAGTAATAAAAATCGAAGAAAAAAACTATAAAAAGGCTTTAAGTTATTTTCAAAAAGCAATAGAAAATAAAGAAAACAGAACAATTAGTGCAATTAATGCCGCATACTGCGCTTTAATGTTAAAAAATTATAAATTATTCGATTATTACAGAAGACTTGCATATGCTTTTCTACCAGAAATTTCAAAAAACAAAAACTATCCATACTATTACGCTGTAGTAATGTATTATCTTGGATATGAATACGAAGCTATCCCGGCTCTTCATAAAAAAACGGCTTTTGTAGAAGAATCTCATAAACTTTTAGGCAATATTTACGATTATTACAACGACCCCGCTAACGCCACAAACTACATAAAAACAAATTTATATTTAGGATTTAACTACGCAAAACTTGGCAAATATCATTTGGCAAAACAATATCTATCAAATACTTCTTCCAAAGAAGGAGAATTCGCATTAGCTCTTATAGATTTGAAAATAAGCGAATTTAAAGAAGCGGCAAGAATTCTCAAAAAATATAAAGATAATAATATTTATCCAATAACCGTATTTTTAAAAAAATCACTCTTTGATATAAAAACCGCCCAGCAGGAATTTAAAAAAACTTTTCTTAAAAAAACAAACGACTTTTTCGATCTATTTTTCTATTTTGCCCCATATAAGGTATATAACATAAAACAAACCATAAATTATCTAAAAAAGGGAATTGCAGGAATCCCAATTGGCTCAATAGAAGAAGCTAAAAGTTATCTTAAAAAATCCGCAACCTATTCAAATTTAAATCTAAAAATTTCAAAAGCTATAAAACTTGCGCTAAACGGGCACATTTACCTTGCAAATAAAGAATTCGTAAAACTCTTAAAAGATCACAACACTTACATACTACATTACGATACCGCCTTAACTTACGCTCAACTTGGAGATTATCTAAATGCCTATAAACATTTCCTTATGGCTTACCATTTAAACCCTTACGATTTAAAAACCGGTATTTTAGCTCTATATGCCGCTTCTAAAACAAATATAGACAATAAACATCTCGTTAGTTTAATTAAAGAAGATTTAAATGACAAAACAATTTTAGAAGATGCAATGCTAAGCCTATACACAAACGATAGAATTAGAATGGTAGCTTTTTTACAAAAACCTCAAAAAAACAAACCTTTTTGGATTTTAACAAGAATTGCAATAAAATCTATTTATAATAAAGATTTTTCCATAGATGCAATGGCTCTTAAAAATATTTTCGAAAAAGACTTAATCGCAAATTTACTATATTTTTACGCAAATAACAAAGATTTGCCAATTAACAAACTTGCTCAAAATTACCAAAGCTTCTTTTTAAACATGATTAATTACGTTAACTTAAACGATTTTTACTACGGAAGCAAAATAGCCCAAGATTGGTATTTTGAATTTGCGCGAATTTCTGGATTAATCCATAGAGTTAGACTCCAACTTCTTAAAAAAGTCCAAACAGAAACTTTTGACATTATTCCTCCCCTAAAACGCTTGGCATATGCCAACTTTTATACAAAACACTTTGAAGAAAGTTATACTATATATAACGACCTAATCAACAATAAAAACGTAAACGATCCTCATACTCTCTATTACGCGGCAGTTGCGGCAATTGGAGCAAATCATCACTCAAACGCCGTAGTATTAATGGAACTTGCAAAACTTAAAAATCCAAATTATCTAGAGCCAAGATTTGGACTTGGACTTTTATGGCAAGAAGCAAATAATTTAAATGCGGCAAGCATTCAATATGCAAAAATCAAAAACGGCTTTACTTCAAAATTTTTCGATTTTAACATAAAACCTAAAAATTAAGAGAGTTTTAATCTTACTTTGTAACAATAAAATAAAAAAGGATTGCAAATGAAGTTTTCTTCAAAAGACTTTGGAGGATATAATTACCAAAACGCCTCAGAATCATCTATTATTAACATAAACGAATTCGTAAAAAGAACATATCAACTTTTTGCAGGAAGTTTAATAGCAGGCGCCGTAGGAGCTTACGTTGGAATGGGATTTGTAGCAAACATGATAAATCCAGTAAGCCATAATTTAACCTTTACTTATTGGGGAGCCGTTATTTTAGAGTTTATCTTATTATTTGCGCTATATGCATTTAAAAACAAAACTCCTTTTAATTTAATTTTGCTTTTTGGATTTACATTTATGACTGGATTTACTCTTGCTCCAACGCTTGCTCTTTTTATTGCAAAAAACATGGGATACGTAATAGCAGAAGCTTTTATATTAAGCGCAGTTGCGTTTTTTGCTTTAACGATTTTTGCAATGAATACAAAAAGAGATTTTACGACAATGGGCAAAATGCTTTTTATTGCTCTTATTGTAATGATAGTAGCCGGAATCTTAAATATATTTTTACACTTACCAATGCTTCAACTAATAATAGCAGCGGTTGGAGCCGTTTTATTTAGTTTATTTATTCTTTTTGATACTCAAAATATTATAAAAGGAAACATAAGTAGCGAAATTGAAGCAGCAGTTAGCTTATACTTAGATTTTCTAAATCTATTCGTTTCACTCCTTCAAATTTTGGGATTTTTAAACAATGAAGAATAACTTATATAGAACTATAGATGCCAATTTAAATCGCTTTAAAGAGGGGATTAGAGTTGTAGAAGACATCTTAAGATACGAATTTAATTCCTCTCTTGCCAAAAAGCTAAAAAATTTAAGACACATCAAAATACCAAATTATGAAGAAATTCTAAAATATAGAAATGCCAATAATGATATCTTAAAACCATCTACTAAAAACGAACAATTAAGAACTTCTTTAAAAGACATAGTTATTGCAAATTTAAAAAGAGCTCAAGAGAGCGCAAGAGTATTAGAAGAAATCTATAAACTAATAGACATCAACCTTTCGGAAAAATTCAAACAAAAAAGATATGAGTTATATTCTCTAGAAAAAGAAATTTTAGATATAATTTCAAGGGGGACATAGCTCAGTTGGTAGAGCACCACGCTGGCAGCGTGGGGGTCACGGGTTCGAGTCCCGTTGTCTCCACCAAAAGGTTACATATGTATAGCTTCAAAAAGCTAATAAAAGAAATCCTTAAATATAAAAAAGAATTTTTCATAGCTCAAATTCTCGCTTTAATTGCTACAATTATTTCAATTCCCATACCCCTTTTAATGCCGCTACTTATTGATGAAGTACTTTTAAATAAAAAAGGCATCTGGACCGAAAGCATCGATAAATTCTTTGGACATTGCCAAGCTTTTTGTTATGTGCTAGTTACTCTTTTTGTAGTAATTTTGCTTAGAAGCTTATTTGTTTTTCTAAACATCGCACAAACTTATTTTTTTGAAAAAATAACCAAAGAAATTACCTACAAAATTAGAATTAGAGCAATTGAACATTTAAAAAAACTTTCCATTAACGAATATGAAAATTTAAAAACTGGGGATATAGCAAGCAAATTAATTAACGATGTAAATACCATAGAAGAATTTTTAATAAAATCGGTTTCCAAATTCGTAATATCTTCTCTTACGCTAATAGGAGTAGCAATAGTATTAATTTCTATCAACCTTAAATTGGGACTTTTTATTCTTTTTTTAAACCCTTTTACAGTAATATTATCTTCAAAAATAGCAAAAAAAGTAAAAATCTATAAAAAAGAACAAAACAAAGCAATCTCAATGTTTCAAGAAGCTTTAATCGAAACACTTGAATTATTTGAACAAATAAAAGCTTACAATAAAGAAAAAATTTTTTTTAAAAGACTTTTTGAGCTTACAAAAACTTTAAAAGAAAAATCGTTTAATTTTAGCTACAAATCAGAAGCATTTAGCAAACTTAGCTTTTTAATTTTTTTGATAGGATTTGAAATAATTAGAGCAGCTGGAATTTTAGCGGTTGCTTACGATAACTTAAGCATCGGAATGATGCTTGCGGTATATGGATATCTTTGGTTTATGATAACTCCAATGCAAGAAATTATATCCATCCAATACAACTATTTTAGCGCAAAAGCGGCTTTAGATAGAATCAATAAAATTTTAGAACTTAAAAAAGAACCCGTATTTTTTCACAAAAAAAATCCTTTTAATAAGCCCACAAAAATAGAAATAAAAAATTTAAGCTTTAAATATCCAGATAGCGATTTTATTTTAAAAAACGCAAATACCATAATTAATCCCCTAAAAATCACCGCCTTAATTGGAGCTAGCGGAAGCGGTAAAACCACTTTAGCCAAAATAATAGCGGGATTCCTTATACCACAAAAAGGAGACGTGTTATACAATAATACAAGTTTTAAAGAAATCGGACTTGATATTATTAGAAACAACATAGCTTTAATTTTACAAGAAACGAGACTTTTTAACGATACTTTACGCTTTAATTTAACTCTTGGCAAAAATTTTAGCGAAGAAGAAATAATAGATGCTCTTAGAAAAGCTGAATTATTAGAAATTATAGAAAAATTACCCAAAAAACTCGATACAAATGTCGGTAAAAACGGAATAAAATTAAGTGGAGGACAAAAACAAAGAGTAGCAATAGCAAGAGCTTTGCTTCATAAACCAAAAGTCGTAATACTTGATGAATCTACATCGGCTCTTGATATAGATACCGAAAAAAAAGTTTTTAAAAATATCGAAAAATTTCTAAAAGAAAGAACATCCATTATTATCGCTCATAGAGCCGAAACAATAGCAAAAGCAGACGAAATTTTGATGATTAAAAATAATTCTATTCTAAAAATTTCCTAGCTCCTTTAAGTCTTGCTGTATGTTTTTTTATCCATCCATCAAACTCTTCAATTCCTTTATTTCTACACATGGCAAATAATTCATAATAAGGATGAGAAACATATTTTTTCTTAAAAGCTTTATTAGAAAGCCTTAAGGCATTTTTTGCCTCTTTTTTTAATTCTTTATACTTTTGCCAAAATCTTTTTTCAATTTCTTTCATTTCTTTATATCTAACCGAATCTTTATTTAAAAAATTTTTAATACTCTCAATTTCTCCATCTAAAATCCATTGAATTACATTATGAGGCTGAATATTTGAAATAAGCTTATGGCGTTTTAAATACTCTTTAGTTTTAACCTTTACAAATTTCATATCTTCAAAAATTAAAACCCATCCTTCTTTATTAGATTTCTCTTTTTCCTTTAAAAAAAACTCAAAATCATTTGTACAAACTTCTGGGTATGAAACATCAAATTTATCCGCTATTTTTTCAAAATCAAGCACATATTCTCCCGTTTTTAAATCTCTTACTTGAATACAAATTAAATCTTCCTTTTTATAATCCATTACCACTTGAGTTTTAGGGGATATAAATTCAAAAAGAGGAATTTTTCCAAGAGAATACCAATACTTTATAAATTCTTTAATTTTAGGATTTTTTCTTAAAATTTCATTTGCTCTTTTAGCCTCAAAAGAATCAAACCTAAGTTTACTCTTAAAAAATATTCCCTCTTTTAACTTAATTGGCTGAAGCAAAGTTCCATCAATTTTTTCAACCGCTTTAATTACCTTTTTTCCTCTTAAATCATCTTCCATCCATCCGGGCGCTTGATTTAATTCAAAAAACTTATGAATTCCAAGAAATCTTTTCCATTTCCCTTCATACACAAATGTCAAGCTCCTAAGCTCCCAAGCGTTAAATTTTTTAAATTCTTCAAAATTTCCTTGTTTATAATGATAAATAGCTACTTTTTTATTTAAAAACTCCAAATCCTTCCTAAAAAATTGTTTAGAATTTTTAACAATTTCATCACATTCTTCCTTTGTTGGTAAATAAAATTGCATCTAATTCCTTTAATCTTTTTTAGTCTAATTATATCAAATTTTATTTTTTCAAAAATATGTTAAAATATCCCAAAAAAAGGACTAACATGAGAAGCGATGAAATAAAAAAAGGATGGCATAGAGCTCCGCATAGAAGCCTTCTTAGAGCATGTGGATTAAAAGACGAAGATTTTGACAAACCTTTTATTGGAGTTGCCAATTCTTTTATAGAAATAATTCCTGGACACTTTTTCTTAAATAAATATGCAGAAATAGTAAAAGACGAAATTAGAAAAAACGGATGCGTTCCTTTTGAATTTAATACAATAGGCGTAGATGATGGTATTGCAATGGGGCATGATGGAATGCTTTATTCTTTGCCAAGTCGCGAAATAATAGCAAATTCAATCGAAACGGTAATGAATGCTCATAAATTGGACGCTCTAATTTGCATTCCAAATTGCGACAAAATAACTCCGGGAATGCTAATGGGAGCTTTGAGAGTAAATGTTCCTACGATCTTCGTAACCGGTGGACCAATGAGAGCAGGACATCTGCCTGATGGAACCCCAATAGACTTAGCAACAGTATTTGAAGGAGTTGGTAAATTTGAAAAAGGAGAAATTGACGAAGAAAAACTATATCAATTAGAATGCCTTGCATGTCCTGGAGGAGGAAGTTGTTCTGGAATGTTTACGGCAAATAGCATGAATACTTTAATTGAAGCAATGGGTATTGCCTTAAAAGGAAATGGAACTATTTTGGCTCTAACGCCTGAGAGAGAAGAGTTATTAAGAAAAGCGGCAAGAAGAATTTGCGAAATAGTAAAAGATGAAAAATTAAGAGAAGAATATAAAATTAGAAACATAATTAACGAAAAAGCTATTCACAACGCATTCGTAGTAGATATGGCAATGGGAGGAAGTTCAAATACCGTACTTCATATGCTTGCAATTGCTAATGAAGCTGGCGTTGATTTTGACATTGCAAAAATAAACGATATTGCAAAACATACTTCTCACATTGCAAAAATTTCTCCATCTCTTCAAACAATTCATATGGAAGACATCCATAGAGCCGGAGGAATTAGCGCCGTTATGAAAGAAATTAGCAAAAGAAGCGATACTATTTTATATCTCGATAATCCCGTAATTGAAGGCGGAACCCTACAAGATAGAATAAAAGATGCTGAGGTTAAAGACTATAGCGTAATTCATCCAGTAGATAACCCTTATAGCGAAGTTGGAGGGCTTGCTATTTTATTTGGTAACTTAGCAAAAGAAGGTTGCGTAATTAAAACCGCCGGAATTACCGGAAGTAGAAAATTTAGAGGAAAAGCGGTATGTTTTGATTCTCAACAAGAAGCAATAGAAGGAATTGTCGGAGGAAAAGTAAAAGAAGGAGATGTAGTAGTAATTAGATACGAAGGTCCAAAAGGCGGTCCTGGAATGCAAGAAATGCTTGCTCCAACAAGTCTTATTATGGGAATGGGACTTGGCGATAAAGTCGCTTTGATTACGGATGGAAGATTTAGCGGAGCAACCAGAGGATTAAGTATTGGTCACATAAGTCCAGAAGCAGCCGAAGGAGGAATGATAGGATTGCTTAAAGATGGAGATATAATAGAAATTGATGTTGATAATTTTTCAATAAATGTACTTTTAAGCGAAGAAGAAATCGAAAAAAGAAAAAAAGAATTTAAACCTAAGAAAAAAGAATTAAATTCAAGATGGCTAAAACAATACAGAACATTAGTCACTAACGCAAGTCACGGAGCAGTTTTAAAAGCCGACTGATTTCTTTTTTTTTGTGCTTAAGCTAATTTTATTTTTAAGCAAATAGTTCAAAATTATTAGAAAATAACTTATCAAACAAATTCTTTGCTTTTTTAAGCCTTTCTAATGAAGGAAAATTTTTTAAAATATCATCAAAAGTTTCAACCGCATGAAATTTCAAAGCGTTTTCATGATTTTTATTTTTTATAGTAGGCAAAAAAGATTTTAAATGATTTGCTACATTACTCATTACTTTATCGTTTGCTTCTTTTTCTTTTAAAAATTTCTCAAGCAAAGGTTTCATTTTCTTAAAAGCTTCTTTTATTTCTTTTATATCTTGTTTGCTAAGCCCATTACCTTCATATTTAAATTCATAGCCAAAATAATGCTTTAAAGTAAGTTCTTGAGAAATAAGACCTTCGCTTCTTTTTAAATTAGAACTTGCTTCTATGCTATCTGTTAGTTTTAAATTTATTTTATCTCCATCACTTGTAGTAAATTTAAATTCAAAAAAAGCAGAATTTAAAGCATATCTATCAATACTAAGCATTTTTTGCCCTTTTTATTTTAAATCGGCAAAAAAGAAGAAAAATTAATCCTCCTCTTCTACTTCTATTGCCTGATAAGTATAAATCGTAGGATGATATTTTAGACAATCAGCTGGAAGCCCAGCTTTTAAGCAAAGATGAGCAAAAAATAAATCAAAATCTGGCAATTCTTCCCATACAGAAGGTAAGAAAGTTGCTTGATGAGTTGAAAGTTTTAATATAACTCCATCAATACCTACACGAATTTTTCTTCTCAAATCTTCCACATCTTCATATTCTAACTTTTCAGGCACAGTTAAAACGCTAACCTCAATTTTTACTCTATCAAATTCTTCTGGTGTCAAAGGCGGAAATCTTGGATCATCAAACGCAGCCGCTTTTGCGTTTGAAATTACATCTTCAATTAAAGGACGATAAGGCAAAATAGAACCTATACAACCTCTAAGATTACTTCCTCTTGGTTTATCTTTCATTTTTAAAGTAACAAAACAAGCTCTTTTTTCCAAAAGCCAAGGATATTTACTTATCCATTCGCTTTCATCTATCAATTTTTTACCTTCAAATTCTTCCAAAATTGCAAGTCTTGCCAATTTGGGCAATATTTTTAAATCTTTGTTCATTTTTAACCCCCTATTATTTTTTTAAGCTCATCAAAACTCATCGGTTTATAAAAATAAAAACCTTGAAGATAGTCGCATCCAAGATCTCTTAAAATTTCTACTTGCTCTTTACTTTCCACTCCCTCGGCTATAGTTATAAGCCCTACTGTTTTTGCAAAATCTATTATAGATTTTACAATAGCTCTATCTTTTTTTGAATTTTGAATATTTTTAACAAAACTCATATCAATCTTTAATATATCAAAATCAAGCTCTTTCAAAGACAAAAAGTTAGAATAACCCGTTCCAAAATCATCAATAGAAACGCTTATATTATTTTCTTTAATTTGCCCTATCCTTTTCTTAGCAAGATCCATATCTTTTAATACTCTTTCGGTAATTTCTATTATAAAATTATCCACAATAGGCAACTGTTGATAAAATTTTTCTTTTTCAAAAGAATAAGCCGATAAGTTATAAGATAAATTAACGGAAAGTTTTTTTGCATAATCTATAGCCATAGGAAAGGTAATTTCCTCAATTTCGCTAATCAATCCGCTTTCTTCGGCTATTTCAATAAATTCGTTTGGATAAATTATCTTATCTCCATCCTTTATTCTAATTAAACTCTCAACTCCTTTTATACTAAAATCATTAGAATCTACATAAGGATGAAAATGGAAAATAAATAGTTTATTCTCGATTGCTTTTTTAATTAAATTTTGAACGCTATAAAATCTTTTCTTTTTATTCGCTATTAATTCATTATAAATTTCAAAAGTATTTACTCCTTTAGTAATTGCATGATGTAAAGCGATATAAGCCTTTTCCAATAAAATTTCCAAATTATTAAAATTTTCATTCCCAATAGCAACTCCAATATTTACACTAAGATTTAATTTTTTCGTAATTTTTTTAATTAAATCCTCCAAAAATTCTTCCAAAGGCTTATTTAACTTATCCAAATCTATCAAAAATGCAAATTCATCTCCCCCAACTCTTCCTAAATTAACATAACTAATTTCATGTTGTAAAAATAAAGCTAATTCTTTTAAAATATTCTCGGCATACTTTCTACCTTTACTCTCAACAATTGATTTAAACTCATAAATATCCAATACTATTAAAGCTTTCCTATTCGTCATTGCATTTTTTTGTAAAAATCCTTTTCTGTTTAATAAATTCGTTAAAGAATCCACAATGGTATCTTTATCACTAAGTAAAATACCTTGAAATACAAAATACTTTTTATCATATTCAATCGGAATAATTTTAGTTTTTAAAAATATTCTCCTACCTTCTTTATTTATCCCAATTAAAACTTTTTCGCTTAATCCATCATCTATTTCAATATTCTCAAAAAGTTCATATAAATTATTTACTCTACCTTTTACCAAATTATCAAAAATTTTATTGGTATACAATACGTTTAGTTTTTCATCAGTAATTACTACAGCTTGAAAACTTTCATCAAAAGAATGTTTTAACAAAATTAAATGTTTATGATTTTCAATTGTATAAATAGAATGTTTAACGACAAAATAAAATTCGTTTAAAATATCCTCAAGACCATCAAAATCGTTTAAATAATTTGAAGATATGCAAAATTCAAAATCTTTATCCTTAACTTCAAATCTGTTTTCATAATTTAACTTTTCTCCATACACCTTATCTTTATATCTTAAATAGATGTTATATCCTTCACTTCTTACAAAATAAACCACCGAATTTAAAAAACTATCTATATTTTTACAATCAACATGAATCGAATAAACATGATTTAATATTTTTAAAAATTTATCTTTTTTTATTTCCAAAGTTTTATCCAACATAATTACAAACCCGCTATATTTACCTTTAAAAATAATAGTATTTGCAAAAATATCCACAAAATATCTATTCTTATTTAATTTAAGTTCCAAACAAGGATGATACATATTAAAATTTTCACCACTTAATCTTCTTTTCATCAAAGAAATAAGTTGTTCACTATAAGAGAGCAACTCAAATAAATTATCGCCTTCTTTTAATCCAAAATGTTTTTTTACATATTCATTTGAAAAAATGATTTTATCTTGATAAATTAAAATCCCAATATCCTTAAAAGAAAAAAGAGTCTTGGTAATGTTTCTTAATTCTTCCCTTTTTGAAACTTCTTCGTTATATCCAACAACCGTTACGATATTTCCATCTCTATCAATTACGGAAAAATGCGGATTTAAAAATATAAATCTCCCATCTTTAGTTTTAAATTTTATTACAAAATCTACATAATCTTGATATTTTAATCTCTCCAAAGCCTCTTTGACTACGCTCCAATCCTCAGAAGGAATTAATCTCATTAAATTCTTAGGATTTTCCAAAAAAGAAGTAGAATATTTAGAATAAGGAGTATGATGAATAAATTTCATTTCCCTAACTTCTTTTTTATCTATGTCAATTTCCATCAAATATACGCTTGTTGAAAACTTTTTTAAAAGCAAATCGCAAGGATAATTCTTCATTTTATCTCCTACTAAGTTCAGCTTTTTTTTCCACGCTATAAAGCCAAGCAAAAACTTCCGCTACCGCTTGATAAAGTTTTGGAGGAATTTCTTCACCTTCTACTTTTAACAAACTATCTACCAAAAGCTCGTTTTGAAAAAGCGGAATATCAAACTCTTTTGCTTTTTCAATAATTTTTTTTGCAATATCTCCTTTTCCTTTTGCTACTATTTTTGGAGCGTTATCTTCATATGCTTTATATTTTAAAGCAACGGCTTTAATATTTGTAAATTTTCTCATAAATTGGTCCTCTTTTTGTTAAAGTCGATTTATAAAGCCAAACTTCCATCGGAAATTTTAAGCTAATACTATTCCACTTTTCTAATTTTTCAAAAAATTTCTTATCTTTTATTTTTTTAATTCTACACAAAGTTATATGAGGAGTAAATGGTTTATCGTTAGTAAAGCCAAATTTTTCATTAATTTGTTTGTTAATACTATCGCTAACCTCAGCTTTTAGATATAAAACTTTCTCATCAAACATCCCAACTCCAGTTACTTTTATCTCTTCTTTGGGAATTTCCAAAGAAATTTTATATTTTTGAGGATCGTCTTCTCCAATAAACTTATGAGTTAAATGCAAATTCCACCCCTCAACCCATTTTCCTTCAACAAAAGAAGATAAATCTTGCTTTATCGCTCCATATATAGGCAAAGTTATGGGTGTTGCGATAAAAAGCCTCATTGCATAAACCTTGAAATAAAATAAAAAATAATGCTTAAGACTATGCTAATAATTATGGAAGAAGTGATGGGAAAATAAAAAGTAAAATTTTCCTTTTTTATAACTATGTCTCCAGGCAAATGAAACAGAGGAAATTCATCAAAAAAATACAAAATCAATCCAAGTATGATAAAAATTATTCCAATAAAAATAAAAATTTTAGCCATTAATTAACCTTTTTTTTTATTTAACCAATTTTGTTAAATTATACTATAATTACGATAAAAAAGGACTAGTATGCCTATGACTAT
>Ga0256836_1000938_pt1 | contig 13987 bp, 8 predicted proteins | sample 4561380metaG_FD_185974 | JGI IMG/M metagenome (GOLD analysis project Ga0256836, IMG submission 185974) | Hydrothermal vent microbial communities from Guaymas Basin, Mexico - 4561-380 | ecosystem: Environmental > Aquatic > Marine > Hydrothermal vents | place: Mexico: Guaymas Basin | collected...
TATTTTTCATGAACTGCATCTGTTGCTCTAACAACCCCAAAGTCAGGACCATAAGAGAGTGTTATTATTGGCTTATCCTCCCCATATTTTTGAACTATATAGTCATGAGCAAATCCAGTTGTTTTTCCTGGGGCAGGGAAGGTAAATTTATGAGCATATTTTTCAACATCTAAGGTATTCAATATAATTCCATTCCCTAAGAACTCTGTTTTTAAAGCTGGAATTACTGCCCTCATCTGCCTTTCAACCATCTTCATTGCCTGCTCATACAATATATCTATAAGCTCTTCATGTCTTCCAAACTCTTTTATGTTCGTTGCTAATATGTCATCAACAATTCCCTTACCATCCATAAATCTTAGATAGAACGCTTCAAAATCCATACATAGTGCTATTTTCTCCAAATACTCTCTATCATAAGTCCTTCCTTTACCGTATTTTCTGCTCAATTCATTCAATCTATCAAGGGCTATTTTTATATACTGCTCTGCCTCTTCCCCCTTAGCATGGTCTCCAACAACTGCTATTCCAGGGATGTGCTTAATCTCATCCTCAACATCTGGATTAATCATCCTCGCTATCTCAGTTCCTAAAACACCAGCAGTTAAATTGCTGTCTCCTCCAACTAAGTAAGGATTTACATGTGCATCGACGTAGTCATCAACCTCCACCCTACCATCAACAACCTCCCCAGGGAAGTGGTGGTCTATAACTATAACCTCTATACCATAAGCTTTTGCCTTGGATATAGCTGGGATGTCTTCATCAGTACTTCCATTATCAATTAGAACAATCAAAGGCAATTTCTGCCCAAACTTTAAGGCATCCTCTATTGAAAATACTAAGTCCTTTGTTACATCCTCCAACTCGTAGAATGGTGCTTTTGACGGTCTCCTTTTAAAGAAGTGCCATATTGCATCAACATCTATGGCAAATTTATCAATTATTGGCAATATGGCTTTTTCTAATGCAATTCCCCCACAATAACCATCTGTATCAGCATGATGCCTAATTATTATTGGTCTTCCATCTAAAACTGCCTTTCTAATTCTCTTAGCAACATCTGCCATTTTTGGTCTTAATCTTTCTAAGACCTCACTTTTAACTAAGAATGGGATATCCTTAGCTGGTTCTGCCCTTCTATCAATCTCTTCCTCTATTTTTTTCTTAATTTCTTCTGCTTCTTTTCCTTCTAACTTATTGAGTTTTATCCTCTCAATCTGTAATCTTCCATCTCTTATTGTAACCCTACCAATAACATCAACTATATCTCCAACTTTAACCTCTGGATGAGCCCTCAAACCAGCTATTTCTAAAGCAGCTACCCAGGCAAAGTCAGTTCCATCCGTTATTGTAAATATCGTTGGTCCTGGTGTCTGGACTATTTGAACGACCTCTCCTTTTATATGAACTACTTGGTCTCTCATCTCAACTAAATTTTGGGATATATCTTTTATTTGTGTTAGAGGAATTTCTTTTTCATATTTAACTAAATCATATGTTGTTAGTGGGATATATTTAAAGTCAATTTCTCTCTTTTCTGGTCTTACATCTACTGCCTGAACTATGATTTCATCACCAATATTTAAATTTTCCAATCTTAAACTTACCATATCCCTTGGTCTTAAAAGTCCCCTAACTTGCTCATTTAAATTAATAAAAGCTCCATACTTTTCAATCCTTGTAACAACCCCTTTATAAAACTTACCTGGTTCAACATCATGAAATGTAGCAAGTTCGTCAAATACATATACATTTCTAAGCCCTTTCTTTCTTTCTTCCTCTTCTTTTAGACATTTGTCACATAATGTTCTATCTTTAAAGTCGGGATATTTACCAATTATAGCTCCACATCTATCACACTTAACTACCTTCCCACTACCTCCACAAAAATCACACTTTGCATAAATTGGGATTTTTCCTGTCCCTTTACATTTTGGACAGGGAATTTCTCCATAATCTAAGTCATAATTTGCCCTCTTAGAAACTCTTTTCATGTGTTGCTTTGGTGAAAATTCATCTATAAATCCAGTTCCTTCACATACAGGGCAGGTTTTATATTTAACTACTTTCTTTCCAGTTCCTTCACAAATTGGGCACTTCTCTATCATAATCATCCCCCAAAATAATTGTAAAAAAGACACTTTAAATTTTTATAAGTTACACCACTATAATTATAATATTATGTAGAAAATAGTCATTTGATAATTATTTAAAAATTGATTATTATTTATATACTTTTTCATGTCATGTAATAAAAAGATGTAATAAAAAGATAGATTATGAATTTTTAATGGAATTTTGGTTGTAGTGAGCATTTTATTGGTAGTGATAAAGGTCTATATGGGTAGTTGGCAGTTTCTTTTTTAATCCTCTCAATCAATTCATCTAATGTCATCTTCTCTTTATATGGTTTCTTTAAGGTTGATTTTTCTCTAATAGTGACTGTTAATTTACCCGACTCCATTTCTTCATCTCCAATAACTACAACATAAGGAATCCATTCCTTTCCTGCATTTCTAATTTTTTTACTTACACTATCATCCCTATCATCAAAATCAGCTCTAATATTGTTTTCTCTCAACTTCTCAGCAACTTTTAAGGCATAATCATAATGTTTTTCAGCTACTGGAATAACTCTAACTTGTATTGGTGATAGCCAAACAGGTAACATTGGAGCTTTTCCATTTTCTGCCTCTATTGCCGCTTTTTCTAACAAACCGCATAGAACCCTCTCAATTGAACCAGTTGGTGAGCAGTGCAGTATTATTGGATAAATCTCTCCTTCATTTGTATGCACTTTTATATCAAACCTTTTAGCACTCTCAACATCTATCTGGACAGTTGGATTTTCAATAGGTCTTCCTAAACTGTCTATTACTGCAATATCTACCTTACCAACCCAATAGTGTTTTCTTTTTGGTAATATCTCTAAGATAACATCCTTTCCATATTTGTTTTTATACTCCTTAGCTATCTTAAAGAACCAGTCCCTATGCTCATCAAAGAAGTCCTTTGTGAATCTAAATATTACTGAATAGCTTAGATTTAAGTCATCTCCTGTTTTTAAACACTCCCAGAACTGTTTTTCAAATTCTTCCATTGCCTGCTCTAAGTTTAAGCAGACGGTATGCATATCTGGCATTGTAAAGCATCTCAACCTCTTTAATCCAACCAACTCCCCTCTCTGCTCATATCTAAAACTATAAGTTGATAACTCATAGAGTTTTAATGGAAGATATCTTGGCAACAAATACATGTCTTTTTTCATCATAAACTGCCCAAAGCATGCCGCAAATCTCAGCATTAACTCTCTATTTCCCTGTCTAAACCTATATTGCCTCTCTCCAAATTTGTCTGCATGCTCTCTAATAGCTTTGTTACCCAAATCATACATAATCGGTGTTTCTACTGGCATCGCCCCCATATTAACTACTAAGTTATAAACATAATCTGCCAACAAATCTCTCATCAACTTACCTTTTGGATACCATCTAAAATGTCCAGGGTCTGATGCCTCTTCATAACTGCAAATATCTTTTTCTTTAATAAACTTTACATGGGGTGGCTCTTCATTTTCTCTATGTTCTTTAATTCCCAACTCATGTTTTGCCAAAGCTAAAAGCTCTTCATCTTTAATTATATTAATGTTTTCTTCATTTAATTCAATAATCTCCTCTGTCTCTGGATTTAACAAATAGAATTTAGATTCCTCCCCTTTCTCTTTCTTTTCTTCCTTAGCTACAATCTTTCTTGATAACTCACTCAATGGATGTCCTTTACAACTAATTTTAAATGCCTTATACCATCCAAATGGAGCCCTCAAAACATTATACCCCTTTTCTTTTAAAATATTTTCAATGTCTTTTAAAACCTTTATAGCTGTTTCTGGTGAGGATAAATCACTTGACAAATGAGCATAAGGATAAACAACTATATTATTTACTTTTAACTGATTAGCTACCTTTTCAATCTCTTCAACTGCTCTTATTGCTACTCCTTCTGGGTTATTTTCATCTTCTCTCTCCACTGCAATAAAACAAGCTAAACACTCATCTAACTTACCTTTTAAATTCTCTGTTTCTTCTGCAATCTTTGTTTTTTGCTTTGCTTCAAACTCTAAATAATCAGAGTGAATTAGCAACATCTTCATCTTATCCCTCAATTAATGTAGTTAGGTAGAGATAATTATCAATAGATATTAAATACTTTTACCAATAATTAAAGTTATTGTATTTATCACTAATATGCATCATTTTAGTCAGAGTATTTAATAACTTAGATACTAACATCGTTATAACCCATATGTTAATTTGGAAAAATAATCCTATAAACTTTTTATAATACCCTGAAATAATGCAATTAACAAATTAAAGTTTTGGTGGGATTATGATAATTTATAGGGAAGAAAATGAGATTATCAAAAAGGCACTTGAAAATCTAAATATTCCAAAGAGAGTTTATATCTTTGATACAACGCTTAGAGATGGTGAGCAAACACCTGGTGTCTCTTTAACACCCGAGGAAAAGATAGAAATTGCCATAAAATTAGATGAGTTAGGTGTTGATGTTATTGAGGCAGGATTTCCTGTCTCTTCATTGGGAGAGCAAGAAGCAATTAAAAAAATCTGCTCACTAAACTTAGATGCTGAGATTTGTGGATTAGCAAGAGCTGTAAAAAAGGATATTGATGTAGCCATAGATTGTGGTGTAGATAGGATACACACATTCATAGCAACCTCTCCACTACATAGAAAATACAAATTAAAAAAATCTAAGGAAGAAATTATAGACATTGCTGTTGAGGCAATTGAATATATAAAAGAACATGGAATTAAAGTAGAGTTTTCAGCAGAGGATGCCACAAGAACAGAACTTGATTATTTAATAGAAGTTTATAAAAAGGCAGTTGAGACGGGGGCGGATATAATTAATGTTCCAGATACAGTTGGTGTTATGATTCCAAGGGCTATGTATTACTTAATAAATGAGTTAAAAAAAGAGATAAAAGTCCCTATATCTGTGCATTGCCATAATGATTTTGGATTGGCAGTTGCTAACTCATTGGCAGCAGTTGAAGCAGGAGCTGAGCAAGTGCATTGCACAATAAACGGCTTAGGAGAGAGGGGAGGAAATGCGGCATTAGAAGAGGTTGTCATGAGCTTAATGTCAATTTATGGAGTTAAAACCAATATAAAAACACAAAAACTTTATGAAATATCTCAACTCGTATCAAAATACACTGAAATTAAAGTCCAACCAAACAAGGCAATTGTTGGGGAAAATGCCTTTGCTCATGAAAGTGGGATTCATGCCCATGGTGTTTTAGCTCATGCTTTAACTTATGAGCCAATTCCACCAGAGTTAGTTGGGCAGAAAAGAAAAATTATATTGGGTAAGCATACTGGAACTCATGCAATTGAGGCAAAGCTAAAAGAACTTGGCATTGAAGTAGGTAGAGATATAAATAAAGAGCAGTTTGAAGAAATTGTAAAGAGGATTAAATCATTGGGGGATAAAGGTAAAAGAGTTACAGACAGAGATGTTGAGGCAATAGTTGAAGATGTTGTTGGTAAGTTGGCTAAAAAAGATAGAGTTGTTGAGTTGGAGCAAATAGCAGTTATGACTGGAAATAAAGTTATTCCAACTGCCTCAGTTGCTTTAAAGATTGAGGAAGAGATTAAGAAAAGCTCAGCCATTGGTGTTGGTCCAGTAGATGCGGCAGTTAAGGCAATACAAAAGGCAATTGGAGAGAAGATTAAACTTAAAGAGTATCACATAAATGCTATAACTGGAGGAACTGATGCGTTGGCAGAGGTTATTGTAACATTAGAAGGTTATGGAAGAGAGATAACAACAAAGGCGGCAAGTGAAGATATAGTTAGAGCTTCAGTTGAGGCAGTTATAGATGGAATCAACAAAATTTTGGTAAAAAAAGAAAAATAATTCCTTTATTTATTCTTCAATTAATTAATTTAATTTATTTTTAAAGTTTTATTTGTATATTTAAATAAATTGATTTAATTATCTAAAATAATAAAATGTTGGAGGGTCCCTTACGGGTTCCCCTCCAACATACGACGTGTAACGCAGGATGTAGGATACCCCAAAGATGGTTAGCGTTGCACGCCCACCCCAATAACTCATTAGATATATATTCAATATTTATATTTTTCTTATTAGAATTTTTAGAGCATCTCTTTAACTTTCTTAATGAGCATCTTTAATATCTCCCTATCTGGTAAAACACCCTCTGGTGGGTCAATAACCTTTCTCAACTGAATTGGAACCCCATCCATTCTATAAGCAGTTCCTTCAACTTCAACTCCAGCAATTGCTGGAGGGATTATAATATTTGCTAACTGAGTTGTTGGCGTTTCATGAGGGTCGATACAAACCAATGGTATCTTTGCCATGTGCTGAACTGCCTTTTGTGGGAAATGAGCCCCAGGGTCTGATGCTATATTTAACATCATATCTGTTTCTCCCCTCTGCAACAAGTCATTGGCTGTTGTCTCCCCTGGGTTGTATCTCGGATAACCTCTTGAGAAATCAACACCGAATGGATAACCAGTAACCCAAGTTAAGACCTGGTTGAATCCATTAACGTTGTAGTGCCCTCTCATTGGCATTAGTCCGAATTTTGTGTAAGCGTTTAAGTCAATAACTAAGGAGATTGCATTATCAATGTTTCTGTGCTTACCTCTTGTCATTGTCACTCCCATAGCAAAATACAACTGTCCAAACTGAGCATTCTTACAAATCTCAACTGCCTCGTATATCAAATCAGCTGGAACTCCCGCAACTTTATCTGTCTGCAATTCAAAACCTTTTAACACTGCCCTCATTGCACTAATTAACTCATAATCTTTATGAGGCTCAACTTGTAAATGAATATCTGCTAATTTTGCTGAATCTGTTTCTCTTGGGTCAACAACAATTAAAGTTCTATCCTCTCTTCCTCTTTCTCTAAAGAATCCTCTTGCAAATACTGAATATCTACTCATGTGCCTTGGGTGGGCGTGCATTGGGTTTGAACCCCAGTAAATAACTACATCAGCTCTGTTTTTAACCTCTCCTAATGTACAGACGGGGTATCCTACATCCTGCAATGCTAAAACAGAAGGTCCGTGTCAAACACTTGCCGTGTTGTCTATAACTGCTCCAACTAACTCAGCTAACTCAACTCCATACATGTGTGCGTGGCATTCAGTAGCACTCCATCCGTAGATTAAAGGTAGAGCAGCTTCAGTTAATAATCTTGCAGTTTCTTCAATTGCTGTCTCATAATCAACTTTTTTGAAATCATCTTTTTTATTTTCTCTCATTAATGGTTCTGTGTATCTTACAGCCCCTTCAAAGTGCATAAACTTAGCGTTACCAATTCTACATGCATGTCTTGTTCCAACTATGTGGTTGTCTTCAACTAAAATCTCTAAATCATCACATAAAGTCCCACAAAATGGACAAACAACATTTCTAACAACTTTTACCATGAGGGATTCACCCCTTTTATTAATTTATCTCAGCTCTAAAACCTTTTTTTTCTCACTCTCTGCACATGAAAGGCAGAGGAGACACATTACACAGTATCCTTTTAATGGTAGTTTCTCATCATCAGTTAATTTCAATGTTTTCATTGGACAAACTTCAACACACTTTCCACACTTATCGCATAAGTATGGACTGAACTCAATTCTATTGTATTCTTTTCCATTATGTTCTATCTTACCAAGCTTTAAAGCTCCTGTTGGACATGCAACAGTGCACGCTCCACATACAATGCACATTCTAACCTCTTTTTTCTCATCATCCACAACAATTGCCTCGGTTGGACAGACGGAGGCACATTTTTTCAAAACTTCAAAGTCCTCCTCTACAATAACCAAGCCCTCATCTGTTATTGGGTGTGGTGAGCTTAACTTAACATCCAACTCTAAGGCATCAACTGGGCAAATATTTACACACAATTTACAGGCAGGGCATGATTTTGGAGGAACAACAATCATGTTTTCTTTATCAACCTTAATCATATCTCCTGGACAAATCTCAACACACTTCAAACAGTAGATACATTTTTCTGCATCGACTTCAAACTTCTTAACCTCTTTTCTTCTCTTCTTTGGTATTTTTCCAGCCACAAATATGGCATTCCATGGACAAGTTTGGGCACAAATACTGCAATAAATACACTTATTCTTGTCAATAACTGCCTTACCATCCTCTAATGTTATGGCATTAACTGGACATTCTGGAACGCAGATACCACAACCAACACAATCGTCTGTAACTACTATAGGCTCTTTTGGAGCTTTAACTTCCTTCTTAGGCTTGTCTATAACTCCAGGTAGGGAGATTATCTCGATTGGACAGACATCAATACATTTTTGACATAGGACACAATGCCCTTTTGAGTATGGGAAGTTATCATCAACGACCTTTATGCCAACAGGACATGCATTCGCACATATTCCGCATTTTTCACACTTATGAGCTAAGTAATTAACTCTCTTTAACTTCTTTCCATTAACTTCAATTTCTTCCTCTATCAAAGCTCCAGTTGGGCAGGCATTAACACATTCCATGCATAAATTACATACTTTAAAACTGTCTATATCTATTGCCTTAGTCGGGCACTCCGCCTGACATGCGTAACATACTAAACAAGCATCTTTTTGAATTGTTATGCTCATTAATCTCATCCTCCCAAAAATTATATGCTAAAATCCCATAAGGAGGATTTTAGCGAATCCCCCTGCATAAGGGGAAAATACCCACAACCTCCCAAACTGGGTTCGGTTGTGGGTTTATTCTTTAATAACCTCGATAATTTTGTTTCCTTTCTCATCTTTAACTATTATATGAGCGGCACATGAGTATCAAGGGTCATAAGCTCTTAAAACCATCTCTATTAAGTTTAATTTTACCTCATCAACTTTAACTGTGCTCTTCTCAGCCATGTTTATCACCAGATAATAATGATTTAGATAATCGTAATCTAAAAAGTTTATTTATTTGAAGATTTCTTGAGCTGCTTGTTGAATAGCTTTCTCCATTGTTGGAACGTTGTGGGTTGTAGCGACAATCATGTTTGCTTTAACAACGATTCCATTTTCATCTGTTTCGTAGTTGTGGATTAAAACCCCTCTTGGAGCGTAAACTACTCCAACACCATTTCCAGCTTTTGGTTCAACATCTGCTTTAATATCATCTGATGTGATGTCATTATCTTCCAATAACATTTTTGCTTTCTCACATGCCGCAACTAATTCAATCAATCTTGCATGATTATATGCTAATGACTGATTTGCTGGAAATCCAAAGATGTCAAAGAACTCTTTTCTATACTCTTCTGCCAATGGTGTTTCCATAGCATCACAGACATTCAGCATAGCCAATGGCCCTACTCTATAAATTCCATCTGGATACCCTACCTTTTTGTAGTATGGATGTTTAACATAGTTGTAAGGGACTACATGCTCCCCTATATAGTCCAAATACTCAGAAGGTTTGAAATCAACTTTCTCCTTTCCATCAGGTGATAAAAATCTTAAAGTATCATCATAGAAGTTGTGTTTTCCATCTTTAACTAAACCTAAGTAATAGGTGTCAATAACCCCCAATGTCTTTATTTTATCCATGTATTGGTCATTCAATTGTTTTATAAGCTCAACTCCATTTTTAGCGTATTCTATCATCTGGTCAGCATCTTTTAATATTTCATCTCTTTCTTCTTCTGTTAATCTCTTTGCTTGCCCACCAGGAATTCCAGTAACTGGATGAATTGCCTTACCTCCAACTGCTTCAACAATCTTTTGCCCATACTTTCTCAATGCAATTGCCTGCTTAGCAACTTCTGGAGCTTTGTCTATAACCCCAACAATATTTCTTATTGCTGGGTCTGCATCTGGACCGAGAACAAAGTCAGGTGCTGCTAAGAAGTAGAAGTGCAACGCATGGCTGTGAATCATATTCCCTATATGCATTAATTCTCTCAATTTTTTTGCTGGTTCTGGAATCTCTACACCCCAAGCGGCATCAACTGCCTTAACACTTGCTAAGTGGTGGGCTGTCTGACAAATACCGCAGATTCTTGGAACAATTCTTGGAACTTCCTCAGCAGGTCTTCCAACAACGAACTGCTCAAATCCTCTCAATGCAGTTATATGCAACTTAACATCCTTAGGTCTTCCATTTTCATCTAAGGTTATTGTAACCTTACCATGCCCTTCTAATCTTGATAGGGGCTCAATTACTATCTTGCCCATAAATTCACCCTTATTTTATTATTTATGCTTAATTTATTTTACCTTTCTGTTGATTAAAGCGTCAGGTAGTGTGAATCTGTTTAATAACGCTACCTTATCTGGAATCTCTAAAGCTGCCTCTCCTGAATTAGCCAATACGTTAGCTGCATTAGCTCCCAAATCCAATGACTTGTCTGTTTTACCAAAGCATCCTCTACAAGGCACTCCAGCTCTTGGACATCTTGCTCCACATCCAGCTCTTGTGGCAAATCCTAAGCAAGGGTAACCTTGCTCAAACAAACATTTCTCTGGGTCTGGTCTTCCTTCATAAGTCCTTTTAAATTTCTCTGGGAATACATTCTCTTTCTTTCTTGGACACTCATCACATACAATTTTTGTTGGTAACTTTGGCTCCTCTCCATTCAACAATGCAACGATTGCATCAGCTATCATTTCTGGTGTTGGTGGGCAACCTGGAATTACATAATCTACCTTAACAACAGCACTTATTGGTTTAACATACTCTTCTAATGGTGGAATCTCTTCAGAAGGAATTTCTCCCTTGTTATCAGTTGAGTCAGTTGAATAAACATAATTTAACAACTCTTCTTTTGTGTATAAGTTACCTAATCCTGGAATACCCCCATAAGCAGCACATGTTCCCCATGCAATGACAATCTTTGATTTCTCTCTTATCTCATGAATTAAATGCTCATCGTGCTCGTTTCTAATTCCTCCCTCAACTAAGAAGACATCTATCCCTTCTGGAATTTCCTTAGGGTCTGCAATTATAGGAGCATAGACAATCTCTAAATTTGGTAGAACTTCTAATAACTTATCGTGTAAATCTAATAAAGAGATATGACATCCAGAACATCCGCATAACTGAATCATCCCTACCTTTACTGCCAAGGCAATCACCCTAAAAATTTAAATTTAATTCACTGAGCCCAAACTTCCAAGCCGGAGAACCCCTCACATTGGGGCGGTTGTTCTCTCGGTCCCTTAACGGGTTCCCGAGAGAACTCATCCCTTTAATCTCCGGCTTACTGGGCCTTGAGAGGGTTAGGTCCGAGTTTTTCAATTCTTGCAGTCATCTCATTAACGGCGGAGACGAATTTATCTGCCTCAGCAGCTGACATAAAGAATATATCTATTCTGTCTCCGCCGATTCCTAATTCATCCAATAACTGTTTAGCGAACCTAACCCTCTCCTCGGCTTTTAAGTTACCTGTTTCATATACACATTCTCCTTTTTTTCACCCTACAACCATAACCGCATCGGCTCCCTTTTGGAAAGCCCTTAAAGCGTAGGTGATGTCGAATTTACCAGTACAAGGGAGCCTTACGATTCTTACGGTTGCAGGGTATTGCATTCTACTTGTCCCTGCCAAGTCAGCAGCCCCATAACCTCATTGATAACAGCAGAAAGCAATTATTACTGGTTCCATAACTAACCCCTCAACTATTGATTTTAATTTTAAACTGATGACAATGTGAGAATTAAATTTAATTAATGACTAAGGGCGCCTGCCCCCCATCAGCACCACCCTGGCAATGCCTTCGGATGGTGCCTCATCTGGCTTTTTCTGCCCCCAATGTTGAACTCATAACCTACGCCATATTTACGCCATATCTTTAGTTCTTAGCTTTATTTGATATTTGTTTAATTTTGGAATAAGATAATTTCGGATATGTTGGATGTGGGGCTTGTGCCTTTAAGTTTTTAGCTTTCTAACTTTTGGTGTGCCTCTAAAACTCCATCAACGAATGATATTATTTGCTCATCTCTGTAGTATCTCAACTGCATTGCTCCACTTGGACATGCTCCAGCACATGCACCGCATCCCTTACATGCAACGTCATTGACTTGAGCTACTAAGTGTCCATCCTTTTCTATGTATGTTATAGCATTGTATGGACACATCTTAGCACAAACTTGACATCCTCCGCAAACATCTTCATCAACAACAGCCCTTATCATCTCTATCTTGAACTGTCCTTGTGCCATTGGTATTGAAACAGCACTCGCAGCTCCTTTTGCCTGAGCTACTGTATCTGGGATATCCTTAGGCCCTTGAGCAACTCCTGCAATTGCAATACCATCAACTTTTGTGTTAACTGGAGCTAACTTTGGATGCAACTCTTTGAAGAATCCATCTGGGCTGAGCTCTAAACCAAGCATCTTAGCCAACTTTGGATTATCTGGTTTTGGAGATAATCCTGCAGACAATACAACTAAATCTGCCTCAATCTCTACAATCTCTCCTAATAAGGTATCTTCTACTCTAACTATCAGGTTTTTAGTTTCTGGGTCTTCCATTATACAGGCAGGTCTTCCTCTGATGAACTTAACTCCGAATTGCTCTTGTGCTCTTCTGTAATACTCTTCATAACCTTTACCAAAAGACCTGATATCCATGTAGCAGATATAAACTTCAGTGCTTGGGTCATGCTGCTTAATTAATTGAGCATTCTTTAAAGCAAACATACAGCAGATTCTCGAACAGTAGTGCTTTCCAACTTTTGCATCTCTTGAACCAACACACTGGATGAATACAACTCTGTGTGGATGCTTTCCGTCACTTGGTCTTATCTCATGCCCTCCTGTCGGTCCTGCTGGGTTAATCATTCTTTCTAATTCTAAGGTTGTTATGACGTTGTCATAAACTCCATAACCATACTCTTCTTTTAGTGTAGCGTCAAACTCATCGTAACCAACTGCACAGATGATTGTTCCAACCTTTAACTTAATTTCTTCTGGTTTTTGGTCGTATCTGATAGCTCCTGGACCGCAAGCTTTTTCACACAATCCACATCTTATACAGTGGTCCATATCGATTGTATAGACAAGAGGAACTGCCTGTGCAAATGGGACATAGATAGCTTTTCTTGTCCCTAATCCTAAATCAAATTCGTTTGGCACTTCAATTGGACAGACGGCGGCACAAGCCCCACATCCTGTACAGATATTTTCATCAACATATCTTGGTTTCTTTTCAATTGTAACTTCAAAGTTTCCAATGAATCCTTCAACATTTTTAACTTCGGCGTAGGTTATGAGTTCAACATTGGGGTGGTTTGCAACGCTAACCATCTTTGGGGCGAGAATTCACAGCGCACAGTCATCAGTTGGGAATGTCTTAGCGAGTTGAGCCATCCTACCTCCAATTGATGGCTCTTTTTCAACTAAATATACTTTATAACCTTGGTCTGCTAAGTCGAGAGCTGCCTGAATTCCAGCAATACCTCCTCCAATAATTAAACAAGATTTATCAACATCTACAATTTTTTGTGGAACATCTTCTAATCTTTTAGCTCTTTCAACAGCTCCTGCAACCAATTCCATTGCTTTTTTGGTTGCCTTTTCTGGCTCATTCATATGGACAAATGAACAGTGCTCTCTAATGTTGACGAACTCCAAGTAATATGGAGATAACCCTGCTTCTTTTATACAATTTCTAAAAGTAGGTTCGTGAATTTTTGGAGTACACGCGGCAACAACGACTCTGTCGAGGTTGTACTCTTTTATTGCCTCTTTAATCAAGTTTTGTCCTGGGTCAGCACACATAAAAGGATATGTCTTTGCTACAACGACTCCATCTAATTTTTCGGCAAAATCTCTTACTGCTTCACAATCAACAACACCGTTGATGTTTGCTCCACAGTAACAGACAAATACCCCAACTCTTGGGGACATAGATTCACCTCCAAAGAATAGAAATCACAATTACTAATTA
>Ga0256836_1000940_pt1 | contig 13976 bp, 17 predicted proteins | sample 4561380metaG_FD_185974 | JGI IMG/M metagenome (GOLD analysis project Ga0256836, IMG submission 185974) | Hydrothermal vent microbial communities from Guaymas Basin, Mexico - 4561-380 | ecosystem: Environmental > Aquatic > Marine > Hydrothermal vents | place: Mexico: Guaymas Basin | collected...
TAGTATAGATTTAGGGTCTTGTAACTCTAATTCATAGGTTGTTCTACTCATAAAAGTTTTTATCTGCTCATCTGTGTATCTCATTACCAGTTATCCTCTAAGCTTTCTATATCATCATCTTTTGCATTATGAATATCAAAGAGGCTAGGCAATGCACCAAAGAGTTCATTTTTTTCTATAAACTCTAATTGCTCCTCTTCTGTTTGAAGTTTATCCCACTTTGTTTTTAGTCTAAATCTATCATCAACTGTTAAAAGCTTCATTTTTGTAGCTATCACTTGCTTATCTTCCATAAATCTTTTAAATAAAAATTCAAGATTTACTTCTACCAAATTATTGTTTTTCTTGAAACTTTTAAGCTCATCTTCACCTTTTTGCTTTGCTTGTTTAAATTTATTAAATAACTTAAACTCTTCTAGCTTACTCATAGGTTTTTCTTTAAATAAGTCTGCAAAAGTTAGATTTTTTAAATCTTCTTTTACAGTATTTTCATTGATATATTTTAATTTACTAAATTCTTGTATATCATTTGTTAAAATACTTTCTTTAGCAATAATTCTAAGATTAGATTGAGGTGTATAACCCTTATAAAGCATTTTATGGTTAGGTAGATACACTATATGCTCATATTTTTCTCCAAGTCCGTTTAAAAGTTCGTTGTAGATTACAAAATCTTTTGCATTTTTAGTGCTGTAACTACGATTTCTTTCACCTTTGCTATAACTTACATTTTCCTCTTTATAGCTGTATTCAACTTCTCCTACAGTATTTTTAAGATGATTTATTGATTCATCATCAATACCACTAAAATATATCCATGCATAAGCACTTGAAGTAAGCATTTGTTGTAGCTTCTTATTATCTTTTGGGATGTATTGAACTGCTGGCATCATAATCCCACCTTTTGAACGGATTAATGTATGTAATCTTTTTTTAGAAGCGTCATCAATAACCTCAATAAATGATAAATATTCATCTAGTGCATAAATAGTTAAATCTGTTTTAGTATCTAGCCTACTTACTTGAACCTGTGATAAACAAGCTGTAAATGCTGCAAAAAGTGGTATTAGACTTTTTTCATATTTTGGAATATTGTCTAGTATAAGTTTACATTGATTCTTTTTTTCAAAAAAATCATTAATCACAAAAAACTTTTGTTTTGGATTTTGCATTTTATAAGCCATTATCTCTAATGGTTCAATCATAGCTTCCATAGTACCTTTTACATCTTTTTTAGAGTTTTGAGAACCACTATCCATTTCAATAAACATATCTTTAATAGATTTTATAAAAAGTAACCATTTATTAGCTGGTGTTTCATCTTTATAAATTGTGTTTATTTTTTGTGCCAATTCATTATATAGTCTTTGAGCTGTAGCACTAAAAAAATCTTTTTTATCTCCCATAACAGCATTAGTGTAATTCTCAAAAAATGTTTTTATAATTCCCTCATCTTCACTAAGAACATCCCAAATATAACCTCTTCTATCGTAAGGAGAAAATAATATATCTATATTTTTTCTATAAAAAACCTTAACAAAATCACCAGCTTTTACTTGATGAATTACGGCACGATTGTAAAACTTCTGATTTAAAATAGATGTGTAAAACTCTGTTTTACCTGCTGACATCTTTCCAACCAATAATAACCCTTGTGTTAAGTTGATTTTTTTAAAATAAATAGCCGTATTTTCTGCTCTTTTTTTCATAAAATTTGGTATTCTTGATTTTTCAACAAAATCATCATCAAGTTTAAAATTATTAATATAAACTGTATTTTCATCATTTCTTTTAAACTTAAATTTTAAATCATATACATTTGTCCATTTATAACCTCTTTTTATATCTTTTGGATTAGGTAAACTACCATAGCTATTTTTATGAGCTATAGGAAATCGTGCGAATACATAACCATTTATTGTTTTTAAATCCAAAAAATACCATTGTATAAATACCATAACCAATAATAGTATTATTAATTCTATCATCGTGAAATTCCTTTATCAATTTGTTGTTCTAATTTTTTAAATAGTGTTAGAACAATCTGCAATAATGGTTCAGGCATATTTATCTGAGCCATACCATCAACTATATTTATCTCTATATCTTTTGTAAGTTCATCAAGTGCAAATTCTAAAGGTTGCTCTTTTATCTGCTCTTTAAACTCATTTTTTATAAAACTATCTTTTTCTTTTTGTTGAGTATTGCTCTCTTCAAGTTGCATATATATTCGTTTATCACTCATGTTATGCTCTCTCTTGCTGCTGAGAGTTGTCTTTTTCTCTCTCTTGTGTTGCACTTTGGGCTATTTTTATATCATCCATAGTTACTGTATTTGCTTTTTCTTGTGTGTGAAGCTGAGTAGCTAAGTTTTGTAAGTGGTCTGCGAACTGGTGAAGTTTTTGAGAATCAAGCTGACCATTTTCGTTTAAAAGCTTTTCAAACGATTTATCGCTAGATATATCTGCAATTCTTTCTTTTAGCTCGTTTTGAGGGTTTAGAGTTATCTCTTTTTGAACACCTTTATTAAGTTGTGCTATTTCTTCATTTGTTTTATCTACATTTTTAAATAAAACCTCTTTTGCATACTGGTCTTTAAATTTAAACTCACCTTGTGATACTTCTTTAAAAACTCCAGCTGCTTTTAGTTGCTCTGCATTTCTAAGTGAAGCATCCATATATTTTTGAACTACCTCTTTATCTGCACCTTTACTTACTGCAAAGTTTTGCCATTTTTCTAACTGGGTTTTAGATACACCACCAAATTTAACTGCTGATATATTCATAAAATCTCTGTTTTGGGCTTGTTGTTCACGGTTGATTTTTTGTAAATCTTTCCAAGTGTTGTTAAGTTCATTTTTTATGGGCTGAGAGTTAAAATCAACTATTGCATTTCTTTCATAAACAGTTTCTTTTTCTATTGGTTTTACAACTTCTACTGCTATCTCTTTAACTTCTGCTGCTCTTTCTTGTAGTGGCTCTTGATAAAGATGTTTTTCCTCTATCTTTAGTTTTTCTTCATTTGAAGCATTTAGATACTCTTTGTTTTCTAAAAGAATATCAATTTTATCAACTGCATTTATATCTTTGGTAAGAAGTTTAAAATCTTCTAAACTTTCATTTTTACCAGCTTCTTTTATCTGATAAACTTCTAGTTGCTTTTTTAAATCTTCTATAGTTGTATCTTTGATTTGGATAGTTTCTTTTACCTGTTGCATCTCATTGAGTTTACTCTCAATCTGCTCATTTGTTTGGTTTTTGTAAACCTCTTGTGCTAGTGCTGTTTTAGCTTCTACTGCACTTAACCCAGCTATAACGGCTTTTTGCATAAACTCGTTTTGATAGAGTTTGGAAGATGTTTTTTCATCACTTAAATATTTGATACCTTTTTGCTTTACAAAATCTTCTGCCATATCTTTTAGTTTAGCATTTACATTTTGTTTTAAATCTATATCTTTAAGTGGTGGTGCTTTGTTAAACTCTTTTAGTTGGTATTCTTCAAGATATTTATCTAGCTTTTTATTAGCAACTTTATCTTTTACTTTATCGAAGTATCTATCTATTTTTTTAGCTAGTCGCTGAAAGATAGCATTTGTTTTATTGATGGCTTTTGTGGCTACTGCTCTTAAACCTGTTGGGCTGTTAATAGCCTCTATAAAATTATCTTTTTGATTTGTAGGAACTAAATCACTTCTAGCAAATCTTGATAAAATCTTTTTATCATTTTTAGCTATTGCCATATCTAGCTGTTGGCTCATCATCTTAGATACTGACTTCGTAAATTCCATATTATCAGTTAGATTAGCACCATTTACTATTTTAGTTGGGTGGTCTTTTATCTTATCTAGTACCTCTTTATCAAGATTTAAAGCCACCTTTTTATCCATAAAGTAAGCTTTTTTAACCTCATTGTTTTTTATCCAAATATCTAACGGCTCATTGTTCATAAGTATCGTATATTTTTTTGCTCTAAATTCCATTTTAAACTCCTGTTTGATTTATAGATTCAATAACTGGTTTTACCTCAGTTAAAAACTCTTTTATCTCTATCATCACACTTTGTTGTTCATCATTTTTTAATCTCATCATAGATTCAAGTAAAAGAATAGCTTTCTCTTTGAGTTCTATAATTAGGTGTTTATCTATCCAGCTAATCTTATGATGGTTTAACTCTGAGATAGTATTTTCTAACTCTTGAGATAATTGTGCTGTATCATTCATTTTTTCATCTCCATATATTTTTGTATAGTGTTTGTTTTATTGTGTCCTAAAACTTTTTGAATTAAATCTAAACCATCTACTGGTTCGTTCGGAACTTCTAGTATATGCTTTACTTTTTTAAACTCATCATCATTAATTTTATTTAATTCATTAAGTTCAAATTCTAAACTATTTTTAGCTAAATTAACTGAGTAAAACTCTTTAGTACCATCTTTGTCAATAGTTTTATCATAGTTAATAAATGCTATCCTATTTACATCAAGCACCACACAACTAAACCCTAACTTCTCCATCTCTAAGATTTGTAAATGTTGTTTTTTTATGCTAATCTCTTTTTCTTCTATTACATTTTTATGCTCTTCTACCTCCTTATTTAAGTTATAAAGTGCCTCTACACCATCCCAAAATCCATATTTATTATGAATTTCATTTTTAATATTAAGTTGTAAATCTAACAACTCACTAATATTCATAGCTTTTAAATCTATCTGCTTACTCATCTCTCAACTCCTTTATCTCTGTTGTTGATGTACTCTTGTTGTCCTTGCTCGGCAATGGCAATATCCTCTTTGGTGATTCTTGTATAATTGATTGCAACATCTCTATCTGCAACATCATCATATCTTTCAAGCTCATCTCTTGTGGTTCTTCCTCCTCGCTCGTTTGAGTTGGTATCAATGTTTCCAACATTTCTATAATGAGTTTGTTCTGCTCTTGTAAGTTCGTCTGATTTATCACTAAAGATTCTAGTAAATCTATCTCTGTTACTTGGTCTGACATTTTCTAATCTTTCCTCGATAATATCTCTTTTTAAAGTGTTTAAATGTTCTAACGATTTAAACAACTTTTTAGTGTCTAGTTTGGTAAGTTCTAAACTTCTTACAACTAAGGTGTGCATAGTTTTTAATTGCTGTTGCTCTTGCTTCTCTTTTGTTTTTATTTTTTCATATAAACTACCTATTTCAACATCATTATCTAACTTAGTCATAACCTTAGTAGTAAGATTTAATGGTGTTCTTTGGTACTTGTTTAACTCTTTTTTTACTTGGTGTAAAACTTTGTAAATCTCTTTATCATCAAGCTTTTTTATGATTTTTGATTTAACATTTGGCTGCAACTTTTTTAAAAGAGAATTTGTATCAGTTAGTTTAGATAACAGTTTGATATTTTCTGTCCTAACTTCATCACGATTAACATCTTTTTTACTAACTCTTGTGTTAAAAAAGGCTCTCATATTAAGCTGAGAATTACTTAAATGTGGATGTTGCTTTTTAAGTTGTTGCACTTTCTCTTTTATATCTTTAGACCTACTACTAAAAGTATTTATCATCTCATCATCTATACTTTGAAGTTCATAAAAACTTTTTTGCTTGTCTATATCTCTAAGTTCAAAACCATTTGTAATAAGTTCCTCTTTTAAACACTCTCTATAAAATTGACCTAAATTTTTAACAATAGGACTACCTTTTTTTAAGAAGTTAGAGGCATCTACTGCTCTGTATTTATTATCAATTTTTGTAAAATTAAAGATAACACTATGTGTATGTAACTGAGGTTCTAAGTTGCGATTTATGTCGTGTTGAAATTTAGCACTTAGTAGATTACCAGTAGTTAAACTAACTCTTTTTTGATTTTTCTGAACTCTTGTTTTTATAACTTCATTTTCAATATGTCCTAAAGCTTTATTTACTGCTTTATCATGAGCTGTAACAATAGAATCTGCTAATTTAGTATCACCTTTTTCTAAAGCTAACTCATAAGCTATACTCACACTTTTACTAGGTGAAAAAGTAAAGTCAAAAGCTGGTACAACATCTTTTTTACCTTTTTTAGAGTGTATTAAACTCTCTCCAGTAGTAGGATTTATACCTTGTAATAGTTGATTAAAACTATCATGAGTTAAATCATCAAGACCTAATTCACTTTTTAACTTACCTATATACTCGCCTTGTTGTTTAGTGTAGTAGTTATCTTTACTATAATATGTACTAGCTTGACCAATACTCAACTTTTTAACAGTAAGCATTAGTAATTCTCTATAACTTTAAGATATGATTTCAAGTTCAATTTTTTAATAAGAGTAAATTTTATATTTTCATCAAAATTTTCATCTTTTAAGAAACTTGATGATTTTTGTAAAACTCTTAAACTATCATCAGCTAGTGAAAAATAGATAGCTGGTATCTTGTCATCTAACATTTTTTGAACAATGTTATCTATAGCAGCATCTATCTTTTTAATACTGGATATTATTTTATTTTTCATAACTTTTTCCTTTGTTAAATTTTTTTAGTTATAATTCTTCAACTACAAACAACTTATGTTCGTTTTACGGAGTGGTAAAAGAGCTTTAAAGGTTAGAGGATTAATTACCCTCTGACCTTTTTTTTTGCCCTCCCAAAACGAATATAAGGGAGATTTTATGAATAAGCTGTTTGTAGTTATATTGCTTATGTGCATTTTTGCACCTATGCTACACTAAGCATAGTCAAGGGATTTATTCCCTTGTCTCCCTAATTTTTATTTAAAAAACAATGCTCTTAAATTATAAAAGAGATGGTTTACCATCTCATCATATTGTTAATATAATTTATCCTCAAACAAATCTTAATTTTTCATAATTGCCTCTTACGGCTACTATTTACACCCAACTCCACCCATCAAGCCACTTTTTTTAAAAAGTGGCATTGGTACAACTCTATTATTTTTCAGTCAGTTTCAGTTTCATTGCATTTTCGTTTCAGTTTCGCTTCATAGTGTTTCAGTCATTTCAGTATGCTTCATTATTGTTAGTTTCAGTTGTATTAGTAACAAATAATGTTTTTACTTGTTCTTCTATCTCTTGAAATAACTCTTGAGCTTTTAGTGAGTTGTTGTATTGAGTTATAAGTATTCTAAACTTATCTCTGTCACCATCTGCAAGTTTAAAACTCATCTCTCTTGCTTGTTGTTCTGTGACACCATTAGCAACACTTGCTAAGTCAAGTATAGTCTGCTCATCATCTTCTGCGATTTGGAAAAGGTCTGAATAAGGTAGTGAAATCACCTGTGCATTTTTAAAAAGATTTGATACTGGTTTTATCCCCATATCTTTATCGCCATAAAAATATTTAAACTCTTGCTTTATATTTTTTTGGTTTTGATATTGGTTTAGTACAAAAAAAGTATTTTCAAAATCATCTATGTACTTGTATGTATCTTCTGCATTTTGAAGATATTTTTTAATTTTAAGAGTTGGGATAAGATAGGTTTTTTCTAGTTCTAGTGGTTTTAAAATATCTAGTATTTTTTGAGTATCATCACCACCACCTACATCAACGATATAATCAAGTTCACTTTCACACATTATGTCAAACAACATATCAGATATAACAGTATCTTTTTGGTCTAACTTGACTGATATTGCTTTGTCTTCTGTCAAAAAATCACTATTTTTAAAAACTAAAGAGTTATTTGAATTATCTATTTCTAGTATCTTAAAATCTCTATTTTTACTATGTAATAAACAAGCTAAAACTACACTTGTTAAACTTTTTCCCACACCACCTTTAGTGTTAATTGTTGTATATATCATCTGTTATTCCTCATTATTATTTTGATTTGCTATTTTTTGCAATTTTTGTTTGTAAGCAATAATGGCTTTTGTGTCTTGGTCATCACTTTGAAGCACATCTGCACTCTGTTTTTTTTTGCTAGTGCTAGAAGCACTAGGGGTTTTTAAAGAAAAATTTTTGTCATCTAAGTTTTCTTTAACAAATTGCCAAATTCTCCTTTTTGTAATTTCTACTTTTTGAGTTTTTAAAAAATCTTGTATTTGCTCAACTTTAAAATCATTTTTATAGAGTTGTAAAATCTCTGATTTATACTCTTTAAGCTGACTTACTCGCCTCTGAGGTTCATTATTTTTTAAAAAGCTGTCAAGTGCTTTCATAAAATTTACTCCACTTTTTCAACATAAACATAATCTTTCTCTCCATATTTACCTATTGATAAATCTACTTGATTATTAAAGATAATAAACCGACCATCATAATCATCTAGTTTCTTAAACTCAAATTCTTTATTTTGATAAAATGAAGTTATAATCTCATTTAATTGATTACCAACTACTCCAGCAAACAAGCCAATTAAAGTAGAAGCTATAACTATTGTTACAATGCTCTTAGTTTTCCATTTTTTAAGATAACTTTTAATCTCCGTAACATCTGTTGCCATATCATTTATGTAGATTAAATCATCAACTGCCGATAAGCCGATAGTTAGCTTTTCACTTTGTTTTTCTAATACCTGTTGAGATTTTTCCAGTTTTTTAACTGAACTTAAAATCTGATTTTCAACTTTCTCAAAAATCTTACTTTCGATTTTTGAGAAGTCTATTTTTTCAAGATTTTTATTTATAACATCACCGTTAATATCTTTAAGCTTATGGAGATTTAAGATAATCTCTTTTGCTTCTGTGATATTGTTCATATCATTTATTAAGACTCGCATACTTTCATTTGCATATATTAAATCTTGATACATTTTTAACTGTTCTTCATTAGTCATTTGGTTTCTCCTTTGTGATTTAAACTTTAGTTATAGATTTACTATCAGACACAATAGAATCTGCGATATTGTCGAAAAAGTCGGCTGTTTTTATCTCTAATGTTTTAAATATTTGATTATGTAAACTAATCATTATCCTAAAGAAAAGATACATCATAAAGAATGTCATTATCAACTCTAAAAGTGAATTTATAATGTAGCTATTATCTAGCCAATTACTAGCTGATTCACTCATTTTAGATAAAACAAAACTTATCAGCGACACTAGAGTAAAACTTAATCCTCTCAATATAAAATAAAGTTTTGTGGAAAGAAATACACTCAATACAAAGAAAGGTAATTCAAGCATTGTGGTAATAACTACACTTACATATCTACTTATATAGTTGAAGTTTTGAGAACTGAAAGCTAAAATAACAACAAATGGAGCTACAAAGTGAAATATAAAAATCTTTGATATAATCACACCAAGTCTAATAATCGCAATAGCTGATATAAAAACAAGTGGTAACATACTCACAACTAAATTTAAAAATACTGCCGTTGCAGCAGCTGCACCAGCTTTACCTGTTGCATACTTGATTGGACTTAAGACCAAACCAACGATTGAGCCGACAATGGGTATTTTCGAGATACTATCCACTGCAATTTGTCCACCAGATAATGCACCTGCAAAAACATTCATAACCGAATTAGCCCCCGGTATGAGGAAGTAAACAAGTTTATTAAGTGATTTTTGTATCAAACTGTTGTTATTGTTTTCATCCGTATATTTATTTGATGTTGAATCATTGGATGGTACTAAATTGATAAGCTGGGCTTGAAGTTGGATAATGGGGTATGAAATAATTGATAACCAACCAAAGTCTTTATAAAGCCCATATTGTAACTTTAAAATCTCTGCTAATTTTTGAGCCTTATCGCTTGAACCATCAACCGAATCTAGTGAAGTTTGATATTTTGAAAGCATATTTTTATGATAAAGATACTTATTGTATATCTTGCCACACCCACTTATCACAACATCTGCATATTCCTGATTAGGGTCTTTAATATAATTATTCCCTGCATGATAATAAGCAGTATTAAAACCTTGACCTACCACATTAGAATACATATAAGATTCACTACTTGCAAATGGTAGATTAGGGTCTTCTGCAAACTGTGAAGTTAAGTTTGTATCATAAATTTGAGTACAATGATTATAAGATGACAAATAACTATCTGTTAAAAGCTCTTCTTTTTTGAGATTTTTTGCATTATCAAGAATTTGATTAGATGTAAATACAGAAGCTTTATTTGCCATATTGCTTAGTTCCATGTCTATTATCACTTTTGATAAATCATCTGCAAAATCACTAAAAAAGTAGTAACCATCTCGTGAAAAGGACTGAAAGTTATTACTAGCTAAGTTATAAACTTGGTTTGTATCGGCATCTGTTACTTTTGTACTTGCCCCTGGGAAAAATAGCATGAAAGAGCTAAGAATAGATACTAGATATATACCTACTGGTGTTTCATTTTTATCTAGCCTATTTTTTACAAAAAATAAACCACCTTGAACACTAGCTATAATGATAATTAAGCTAAACAAGACATTAAGTGAAACATTACTAAGGCGAACATGAGCCTCAAAAAGTGAGACTATATCGCTGCTGAGTAAGCTTGAATTATCTTGCAATTTGTATTCAATTTCGTTTAATTTTTGCTGAACCTGTACTTGTGTTTGGATGCCTGTGATGGCTGTTACTTTATACTTTAATGTGTCCCAAAAACCTTTAACATCATTTGCATCAACCGAGGAAGCATTAACAGTAACAGTTTGAGTTGTTTTTATGCCATTACCACTATAATAACCACTTTGTAAGATTATTTGGTTAGAGTTAAGGGAAGACTCAAAATCAATTCTGTTGTTATCTGTGAGCAAAGCTGATAGTAAAATATCTGTTGCAGTTAAATACTGTTTATCTTGATTTAAAGTAGATGTAGCATCATACTCATTTTTTACATCATTTATTATTGAGAATTGAGTAGAAGCATTATCTATTTTTGTTTTTAAATCGCTATTAATCTGCTTAATATCACTTTTAAAACAAGATTTAAGCCCCTCATCCTCAAACTTATACCAAGCAAGAGGTTTATACAGATTTGCTTTGCTAGTAACTGTACACTTAGCATAACCACCCTCTAAATTCAAATCATAGAGAGATGAAACATATCCCTCTTTGATTGCAGGACATTTAAAAAATCCAATAGGGTCATTTAAAATAGTTTGACACTCACTCTCACTATAAACAGTAGGTGCTGATACTGTTTGAGTAGTAGTATTAGTATCAGCTTTTTTTTGTAACCACCCCTCACCAAATAATTTAGTGTCTTGCCACTCAGGAAAAGTGTCCTTTAGATACCTTTTTATATTGTTATTTTTGAAATCTGCTCGAATTTGGTCGTTTGTGACTTGCTCAATATTTGCATATACAACACTACTTAGCATCGAAAAAACGATAAAAAGTAGTGTAAGTTTGTTATGTGTTTTCATTTTGCTTATCTTTAATTAAAGATAAAGATATAAAAAATAAAGCACCGAAATATAACACAAATTGTACCCACCAACTAGGGAGGTTTATTATGGAACTACTTCCTAACATAATCACATATAATATGATATATAATATTATGTATTTTCTATGCTTATATACTGTTTTTTTATCAAAAATCCCGTATATTTTTAGAACTTTCAAGCAAATTTCATTTACTTTTATTTGAGTTTTTATCATGATTTTTCCTATTTTTTAAGATTTTATTAATTTTCAAAATTTCAAAATTTAAATAATCAATTTTTTGCGATAACCAAATATTATCGTTACCATTGCCATACTTTTTTGCTCCGAGTAAAAGGGCTTCTTTTGCTTCTTTTTCGTTTACTAAACGATATAAATTTGCATTTAAACGCTTATTACTTTGCTTAATTAATGGCAGTTGTTGTTGGATGGTTTGCACTTGCTTACCATACATGTATGAGCTCAAATTATATACATACATACTACTTATAGTTATAACTATAAGCAATATTAGTTTTTTATATATCTTTTGCATTTTTATATATCTTTTACGATATTTGGTAGTTTTTCGCCAATTATTATTGGTGGTTTTGTGTAGTTATCAATTCTTACAAAAATGATAAAAACTAATACCATTATTACCGTAACTACACCTAATATGGCTAGTTGCACCATGCTGTCTATTTCTTCGTTCATTTATTTTCCTTTTTTTGTGATATTTATTTCTAGATTTAAAATTTCGAGAATTTCAAGAAAAAATAAAAAACTAAAAGTACCTCTATTTATTTTGTCTGATAAATTTTTGTTATTTAGTTTTTTAAATTTATTTGCAAGAATCACATAGCTTATCTTCTCTTTTTTCAATATATTTTTAAGAAATAAAGTGCTTTTTTCATTTATTCTCCTTTTAATTAATTTTATTTAACATTTTTTAGGTATAATTTTTTATTTAACAATTGTAATTTAAAGAACTTTGAGTAAATACTCATACAAACCATATAGATAAGGCTTGAATGAAGATTAGGAGTGAAATATACTAAGGAGTTTTAATCCTTAGTTTATTTTTTATATAATTCTGATTTTTTGAGCCGAACTAGTTTTCCTCGACCATAATCATGTAAAACACCTTCTTTTCGCAAATTATCTATCGTTTGTATATCGCATTTTAGAAATTTTGCAGCTTCTTCTCTTGTCATCAATTCATCATCTTCATTTTTGAGATTCTTTAATATTTCTTTTTGCATTGTCATGATCTGACTTAACATCTGACTATCAACTAGCACTAATTGTGGTGTTTGCATTTTATTTTTCCTTTTTATTATGTTATAATATAAACTATAATCAGTCTTATTTAGATATATAGAATTATATCGCAATATATTTAAATATAAACTTAAATAAAAGGAGATATAAGTGGATGCAGAAAAAGTAATCAATAAATTAATGGATTTTTATAAAGTTTATTCTATATCTGAACTAGCAGTTAAATTAAATACAAAACAACCAATAGTATCAGGTTGGAAAGCTCGTGATTCAGTCAATGCAATTAAAAAAAAATGTCGTGAACTAGGTATTTATGATGAAATTTTTGGGGATGTAAATACTAATAACTTTCAAAACTCTAATAATATAATAGCTCAAGATTTTAGTAGCAATAGTAGTGCTTCTCATTCTCAAACGATAAATACCAAATATGATATAGATGAGAATATATTAAAATTGGTAGATACTTTATATAGTTTTGCAAAAAAAAGTAATAAAGTTGATGAGCTTGTGCAAGACTTATCTAAACTAATCCCTAAATATTTATAAAAGGCTTAAAAATGGATAAAGAAATATATCAAAATAATCATTTTGAAAATTCCAAAAATGATAAAGGGCAAGATTTTACAAACACAAATATTGAAACTCAAAATAATTTTTATTCGCAAATAATTTTTAAATCTCTAAATTTAAAATCATTTATAGTTCATCCAATAATCCCTATTAAAAATATGTTACCTTTTTTTAAATCATTAAAAATCAATAATACCAAGTCATTTATAGTTCATCCAATAATCCCCATTAAAAATATGTTACCTTTTTTTACAGCTATATTTTTATTTGTAATCATTTTTTTAGTTTGGATAATACAAGATACAAATACAGCTACAACAATTGCACCACTAAATATGTTTAGTTCATTTAAAATAGCTTTTTATGCAACCATTCCTTTATTTGTAATAAGTATTTTTATTTTATTTTCTTCTAAAAATTTTATTAAATATGAATTTATTTTGAAAAATGATTGTGTTGTATTAAAAACTTCAAAAAATAAAGAGAAAAGTATAAGATATAATGAAATTAGAAGTATATTAAAATCAAAAGATTTATCTGGTTACTGTATATATATTTATAAAGATAATCAGGTTTATCCATATATACAATTTAACATAGATTATACAGAAACAATACATCAAGTAAATGCAATTTATGAGCTAGTAATCAATAAAATTAATGAATCAACAGAACAACCTCAAAAAAGGAAACTATTGAATAAATGTTAATCTTTCAGCTTCACCACCACTTTTAATTCCTTTTTTTAACAACTCTTATTAATCCTATCATATTTTCTATGATGACCTATAAAAAGAAAGTGTATAGTAT
>Ga0256836_1000942_pt1 | contig 13956 bp, 22 predicted proteins | sample 4561380metaG_FD_185974 | JGI IMG/M metagenome (GOLD analysis project Ga0256836, IMG submission 185974) | Hydrothermal vent microbial communities from Guaymas Basin, Mexico - 4561-380 | ecosystem: Environmental > Aquatic > Marine > Hydrothermal vents | place: Mexico: Guaymas Basin | collected...
TCTGTAACCTTTTTTCTTGAAATTGAAATTCTATCTCCTATCGGTTCTTGCGAAAATGTGAAACTCTCATCGTTTCGAATAATAGTAGTTTTTCCAAAAAATTTTTCCAGGTATTGAGCTCCGTAAAAATTTTGGAATACTATAAAACTATTAGTAGTTGCTAAAATAGAATTAGTTTCTTGCTCACCAAAAGATTTTTTTAGTTGATTGAAATCTTGTAATGCCATTACGAATTTAAGTCCTTTACTTCTACCTACTGCCAAACCTTTTTCGAGATTTTCTCCAAGAGCTTTACCAAGTTGCGGTAATTCATCCAAAATAAAATAAAATTCATTTTCAAAATTATCTTTTTCGTCTAATATTGTTGAAATTAAGTAGCTTGTTATAACACCATATAAAGGTGCAAAAACTTTATTTAAGTTTTCAGTGCTTAGTAAGAATAGTTTACCACCGTTATTATCGAATAACCATTTTTTAAAGTTAATTTTTTGCGTATTTAAATCATCTAAATACGATAAATATTGTAGAGCTTTTGCTTTTCTAATTGCAGTTGAAATAATAGATTGTGTTTCTTTACTAGGGTGTCCTTCATTATCGTTTCTAATAAAATTTGCAACTATAGGATAAACTTCTTCATCTTTTTTTATTTTTTCTAATAAAGAAAAATCAGTTAAATATTTGTAAATATCGGTATTAGATAACTTGTTTTTTGCAGCAAAAATTAAAAGTCCTTCAATAACAGCTCTTGCAGCATTTACCCAATGAGGATCTTGAGTATACTTATCATCTGGGACCAGAATTTCAGCTATTACTCCTGCATCAATTTTTGTCCTAATTAATTCAAAAAGGTTAAATTTTGCACTTCTAATATCTGCAGGACAAATTATTAAATCTTTGTCCGGATTAAAAAAACTTTCAACAAATTCCCCTTTAACATCAATAATAATAGATTTTTTTAAGCTTGGAATTTGATTGACGATTTGATTAATTAATACACTTTTACCTTGTCCAGGTGAACCACTGATACAAAGTCCAGTGCTTAAAACAGAAGAAGGAATTTTAATTGGTTCACTATTTTTTTCAAACAATTTATCATTTTTATCTAAATTTGTTGTTTGAATTAAAAATATTTTATTATCTCTATTTTTTAATTTAGATTCTTTTTCAATATATTTATCAATGCAATTATTGAATTGATGAGTGTTGATTAACCTGTTGCCTTCTACATATACATCTTCCGTAAGTTCTTTTTCGCTCTGTTGTATTTCTTTTGAAAGAAGCGGTTTTATATATTTAATATTTAGAAAAGTTGCAATTAAACTTAATATTAACATTATTAAATATGTTATGTTGAAAAAAGTAAAGTGTTGATTAAAAGGCATAGATGCTTCTTTAATAAGTCCATAGATGAAATATATTGAATTTAAAATAAAAAAAGGTGCTAAATATACCGCATTTTCTATGAAAAACGCCTTTAAACGCATATTTGTTTCGTGTTCTAACTTTTCCCAAGCCCTATATCTTATAGATGAAGTAGATTTTTTAATAAACTTTTCTAATTTTGTATTTTTAGACATAATTTATCTCCCAGATAAAATATTTTCTTTTTCGTTTGTTTTTTGATGCAATTGTTGCATCTCTTGCGACTTTCCCTGTTCTTTATCCTTAATTTGCATCTTTTGTTTTTGATTTTTTTCGAAGTTTTGTTGCATCTGTTTAGATTTTTGCTGTGCAATTTGTTGTATAGAGTTATGTATCTTAAAACTAAAAGGTGCAAGTTGATTGTCTTTTGTAATAATTAAATTGTCTTTTAAATTTTCAACCATCTTTGGAATATTAGGTCCGAATAGTTTTGCTTCTTTTTTATCTAATCCAATTTCTTTTGCAAATTTTTTAAAATCTTTTTTAATTTCTTTTAAATCAATTTTTCCATTATTTTTTTCTGCATTCTGCTTAATAAAATAATAGGATATTGTATTTTGAAGAGCTTTTAGAGATTTTTGAGTAGGAATTTTATATTTCATAATATCTTTTAAATCATTTCTAATGTCTTTTCCTGATTGAAAAGCTTTATTTAAAGTATTTAGTCTTTTCATAAAAATCTTTTCTGCTTGTTGATTCTGAGAAAAATTTCCTAAAAGTTGTTCAGGTTGGTTTATATTTTTATTTAAAGCTTCTTTACTTTTCTTTAAAAAAGCATTTGTTGTTTGTTGTGTAAATTTAAAACTAGCTTGAGCTCCTTCTTTTGCTATTGTTCCTAGCACTTTTGCGGCTGCACTGCTTAATTTCCCCGCGTTTGCAAAAGCTCTTTCGCCCAGATATTCTAGCCCTTCTACTCCTTTTTTACCTAAAATCTGAGCTGTTCTAATTCCAACTGCTCCTGCTAAAGCTCCTGCTCCTAAGGTTGCTACTGCACCAACCAAAGGTATCATCCCACCGCTGCCTATTGTAAGTCCGGCTGCTGCAAGTTTTGCGCCAACTAAACCAGCTGAGATTTTTCCGGTTAACAAACCAGCCCCTGCTCCAGTTAATCCTAAACCGGCTCCTGCTTCAATTATTTCTCCTTTATCGTAACGAGAATGAGAATAAAAAGACGTTCTGTTGTTTTTAATATAAGCAAAAGCAGGTGTTTGTGTATAAGGATTTCTATTGTAATAATTATAAAAAGCATTAAAGTTATTAGAGTAAGGATTATAAGATGCATATGGATCTTTCATAATTCGCCCCTTTTTGCTTTTTGAACTAAAATTTCACTTTCTTTAATCAAATTTTGGTATTTTTCAGTAAAAGTGTCACCTGGTTGTTTCCAAATTTCATTCAAATATACAATTCCTAAAACAATCAAAAAAAAGAAAGTTAATCTAATTAGACTTTTCATTTTCTTCTCCTTCTTCATTTTCAAATATGCTTTTAAAAGCTAAGTCAGTTGCTTCTTTCGCAATTGCGAAAGCTCTATCCTCATTTTCCAAGATATCAGCATGTATATTTGTTATTTGATGTCTTGCTGCTAAAACATTAAGTTGTGTATTTGTTAAAGCCGGCATAATTTCATTAACAAGCATAAATTCAATTCTTTTCATGGCAAGAGTTGCTAAAGAATTATCTAAACTAAAAGTCAACAAATATTCAACAAGTTCATCAACACTAATACCCTCTTTGTATGCAACATTTTTTAAAGCTTTTTCTAATTCTTCATTCTTGATTTCCACTATCATTTTTGCTCCTTTTTTTGATTTTTTATTTTTTAGCTTTTTAAGAGAGAAATTTTTGCTCTCTAATATATATTCAGAATTTGCAATTTTTTACAAGTGAAAAAAATTTTAAAAAATTAAAAAATTTAAAAAGAATTAAATTTTTTATCAAAATCACTCAATTCTTTTTTAAATTGTGTATTAAATTTGTCTTTTTTTGAAATATTTGTTTCATTATTTTCTAAACCAAATTCTTTTATTACAATAGTTTTAGCTATTTTATTATTTTCCACCGCTATAACACTGAATACAATCGTTAACATTAATAAAATAATACCGCCAAAAAATCCTACTCTCATCTTTCATCCTTTTAATAAAATTATCTAAAAATATTTAAAACAGCAATCGGACTACCACTATTTATTGCATTAATAATAGCACTAGTCTGATTAGTAATATTTGTTGTCAAAGCTTTTTCAATAAATTTAGATTTAATTTCATTGGCAATTTTTGTTTTTCCTTCTGATTCTAATTTTTGTGTATATTCTCTTATTATTTTGGTAATAGAAGCTGTTTCAGCATTTTGTTCTAAAAAAGACAGGGCTTGATTTAAATTAGTTGCAAAACTTAAAGTTAAAGTAGGTTTAGTAAATCCAATATTACTTGAAGAATAATATAAATATCCATTAATTAATAAATTTGGAACACTATCAGTTAATTTTAAAGTAAATATACCTTTATCAGTATTACAACTTATAGTATCTAAGTTACCACCAAAGTTACAATTATATATATAAGCATTTTTTACTCCATTTTTCCTTAATTTTTTGTATGAATTAAGTATTGCATGATCGATTTTTTTTCTAAAATCTAAAAAATTTAAAGTTGGAAAATGTTTTAGTTGAGTAGCTGTTTCATCAACTAATTGCCCTGTTACATATAATAAATTAATTAATCTTTGAATTTTTTTAATTTTATCTCTATCTATTCTTCCCCTAATTTGAGCTTTTTGAGTATAGAACTCTTTAGCATTTAAATCAATAACTTCATCATCACCTCTCCCATAACTAAAATTAAGACCTAAATCTTCATTTGTTAAAAAGAAAGCATTTTTGTTCCACCCAAGTTTTTGCAATTCCATTAAAATGTAAGGAATAGGATTTAATTGAATACTCCATGTTCCACTAGCATTTTTTGAAGCAGTTCGATTAAAAGACTTAATAAATGAAATAGAATTGATTACATTTTTATTTAAACTTTTTTCTTTACCATGTGCAAGAGTTTTAGATTTCTGATGTTGCAATTGTTGTTGCTTTTGGATTTGTTCTTTTTCACTTTTACTTTTTTGAATACTTTTTTGCGAGTTTGTTGTTATGTCAGCGAAAAGTAAATAAGGAGATATTAGAAAAATTATTTTTTTCATAATATCTCCTTATTTTAGTATCAAAAACGATACAAAAAATACTGTTAACACCAAAGCAAACACAGCATCGATTAGTTTTTTCTCATTTCCTTTCATATCATCTCCTTTTATTGAATATTTGAGTTTCCTCATAATATATTCAGAATTTAATTTTTTAAAAGAAAATCCAAGACAATATAATCTTTTTTATTTTTAGCTTCTTTTAAAACTTCCTCTTCATTAATTAAATAAGTTAAAAGTTTTAACACTAAATTTTGCTTTTTCTCTAAATTTTTATAAAGTTCTAAAATCTTGTTAAACAAGTCCTCCATCTTTTCTAACTTTTTTATCTGTTGCATATCTTCTAAACTATTTTGGATAAGCTTATTAAGAAGTTCTGATTTACTAATGCCTCTCTTTTTAGCTTCTTTTTCTAAAAGAAAAGATTCCATTTCTCCTAAATTAAAACTTTTAATCATTTTATAGCCTTTGTAATTAATTTTTTACAGGATAAATAATTTATTTAAAATTTAAATAAATTAAAACAAATCAATAAAATGAAATTAACCCTAAAAACAACCCACTAAAGAAACAATAAAAACAATTAGTTTTAAATGTTTCTAATTTTTCTATTTCTTTAACAACTAAACTTATATCATCTTTTAACTTATCTGTTAAAGAATTGGTTTTAGAAAGAAGAGATTAACGATCTAAAATCTCTTCTTTATTAGATATCTGTTTCTTTAAAAGAAGAAAACTCTTCTAGAAGTAACTTTGTTTTTTTAGCAACATAATCAAAACTATTTCTTTAATTGGTCTTTGTTTAGCATTTTCTATTTTTTACAAATTAAATTCATTTTAAATTTTTTAAAAACTTCTTTTATATTTGCAATTAGTAGAGGATTTATTATATACATCTAACATAAAATTAAATAACCTTTTTACTTCTTTATCTTGAAGCATCCATTTAATAACATTAGGATCTCTTTGATATAATTTATAAATTAACGAACTAATTTTTGACACATTCTGATATTTTCTAGGAATTCTTAATAATGAATCAATAGTAACAGATACTATACTAGTGCTATTAATAAAAGATACTTTTTTATAATTCTCTATCTTAAAAACAGTTCTAGGAACATCATGATTAGTATAAATATATATAAATGCATTAATTAAAAGTGCCCTTTTAATAAAATCATTAATAGATAAACTATCACTATAATATTTACCTATTTTATCGCCTATTATTCCAGCACTGAGATTTTTACGAATTTTAAATTTTTTTCCTTGCAAATTTTCTATCTCTATATCAATCAAAGGAATTATTCCACTATTCGTAATCGTTTCTGCATAAACAGCACCTGAACGAGCAAATACATCTATTGCATATTTTTTTTCCAATGATAGTTTGGTAAACTTTAAGAATTCAGCAAATATAATTCCTTCTTCCTTCTTAGCTTCAAAGATATTTGAAACATTATTCATTCTTGCTCTATAAACTGCCAAAGACATAGGTAAATTTATCTTAGTTCTTTCGCCAAAACCATCTAACACTGTTAAATCATAATAATGTTGTCTCGTTATACAGTAGTTAGGAATTTTATTTTTAACCAATAAATTAAATTGGTTAGCTTTTCCTTTAAATTTAATATCTTTAAAATATCCTTTACATATGTTTTTAACTATTGACAATGTATGAGGCATATTTAGTTCTTCAAATTTATTATAAAATTTACTACAAAATCTAGAATATTTTTCTCTAATAGAGATATGATAATCAATCATGGATAGTTTTCTCTTATCTTTTCTAAACTCATTTATTGCTTTCATTCTTATCATAAAAGGAGAAAAAGAATTCAAAGTATTTATTATCTTGTGTGATTCTTCTTTAGTAGAATATTTGTTATATAAAGCATTTTTGTATATTTTATTTAATTTATTAAACTCATTTTCACTAATAGTTGATTGTGTTATTTTTTCTTTAACATAATCCCAATCATTATTAAAATTAAGACTATGTGTTGTTACATACTTGTTTTTTGTTCCAAAATTAGTTAACGCATCTATATTAGATACACAACCATTAAAAATTATTCCTAAAGATAAAATAGTTCCACTTATTAATGTTTTTTTCATTTTAAGCTCCTTTAAATTTTTTTTACAAAATACATTCAGAATCTTAATTTAATGTATATCCCAACCTAATTCATCTAAAAACTTGTTTATTTCTTTGTAATTTTCAATTGCTTTTTTATCTTTAGCATAATAAAATTTAACACGTTTAATGATTCCTTTTTCAATCATTTTTTTTAAATCATTAAAGTTATATTTAATTCCGTTAAGTTCTAAAAAATTAGAATAAATTTTTACTTGGACGGCGGAAGCAGCTATTATTTTCTTAAGATTTTTATTTTCATTAAATAAAGCTAACCTTTGTTTATTTAAAGTTTTATTTATTTTTTTTAATTCAACAATCTCTTTTTTTAACTTTTTATCTAATTTTTTTAAATCAAAGTTTTGCTTTTTCAATTCACTTATTTTAGATAAAAGTTGTTTTTCTTTATTTTTATTTACATTAGAAGAAGTAAAAGAAGCAGCAACGATAATGATAACAAACAAAACAAGCATAATGTCTAAAAAAGGCGTAATATTAATTACATCTTTTTTTTTAAAAAAACTATTTTGTAACATTTTTAGCCTCTTTTTTGTAAAAAATTAAAACTTTACTTGCATACTCTTCTAGATAATTTAAAATAAAATTACCCACAATTGCTACAACAATTGCAGCAGCTGTGCTAATCAAAGGAAGTGCTAAACTAGCAACTAACTTCATTTTATCTAAATTAATATTTTGCAATGTAATTAAAATACCTACCACAGTTCCAAAAAGTCCTATATACACACTGTTCGTGGTAATACTACCAATTAGATGCAAACCTTTTTGAAGCTCTAAAATTAAATCTTCTTCAGTGTTAAATTTGTCTAAATTTTTAAAAATGAATTTAAATTTAATTACCCTACTTAACAAAGCAAAAAGAAGAAATAAAAGAGATAAAACTAAAACAGTGCCTACTCCGTATTCGATTATCATTTTTATTTTTAATATATTAAGATTTTGCATTAAAAACTCCTTCTTTTAAAAATTCAATAATTTCATCATCTTCTAAATCTCTCGCAACCTCTAAAACCTTGCCAACTAAACCTTCGTCCGCTAAAATTGCATAATAAACAACTCTTAAAACTAAAGAAGTTTCATTTAACTTTTCTATAATAGATTCAGAATTTTCAATTTTTTTAAGTAACTTTTCAAATTTATCAACAACACCTTTTTCATTCAAATTTTCCAATTTAGCAAGAACTGAAGTATTTAGATACTCCAGCTCCGCTAAAATATTTTCTAAATTTTTAGTTTCTTTCATAAAAATCCTTTTGTAAAAAAATTTTTAAAAGTTATTTTACTTGTAAAAAATTAACATATTTATCTATGTAGTCGATTAAATCGAATACATCTTTTGCAAATCGAAAGTGTTTCATTTGTTTTTTGAAATAATCTTTGCCTTCTTTTACCCATTCTTTTTTCTGTTTGTCCGGATTTTCGATAAGGTCTTTATTTTTATGATAAAAATCATAGAGAGTAGTATTATGAACGTTTTTCAAAATAGAAAAAATTTGTGTGTTTTGAATCATTAAAATTTTCTTTTCAATTTGATTCGAAATCTCATCGAAACGTCCGCTTATGTCATACTCTTCGCTTCCAAAAAATACAATAAATTGATTTGTTATATCTTTTATTTCAAAAGAAGAAACTCTATTAAAAACCAAATATATTTTTGAATTTTTATCAAAATCTCTAATTAAATGAATTGTAGATTTAGTATTTTCAAATTGTTCAAAATCATCATTCACCGGTATAAAATAAGTTAAATTTTGAAGTTCAGCTTTTTTAATTGCATTTAAAACAGCAATAGTGTCATTTCCTCCTCCTGAATCAATAATATTAACAACATCTTCACCCAATTCTAAATCAAAATAAACATCATCAATAACATCTTCGCTTTTTTCAGTTTTTAATGTTTTAAACTCAATTCTTGAATTTTGATAAAAAGTTTTATTATTATCATCTAATTCATATACTTTAATTTCTTTATTTTCTTCTCTAAAAAGAGAGGGAAGAACTTGACTAGCTAAAATAGATTTCCCCACTCCCCCTTTTGTATTTACAATAACAAATGTATTCATTATTTCTCCTTTACATTTAAAAATTATATTTTATTCCTAAAGAATAAGTTAATTCATTACCATATTCATATCTTTCAAAATCTAAACTTGAATTAATATAAAATTGTTTATAAATTACTTTGTCAACAGAACAACCTATTCCTAAATTATAACCCACATCTTTATGAAACACATCAATTCCTGCTTTTAACAAAAAGTTAGTTGTTAAACCTAATTTAACATTAGAAAAGCTTTTAATTTCAAATAAACCTAAGTAAAAATTATCTTTTTCTTCATTATCATATTCATTTCTAACATAATTTACATAGAGCTTATACCCCTCAAAATAAGGGTTTTTAACAACATGATATGCTGTTACATCAACCTTTTCTAGATCTCCGCCCAAAATTTTAAAATCTAATTTAGTAGCATCAATGCTAGAAACAACATTAACTCCATATCCAATATTATTTTTTAAAAAACCCACAGCTGGTGCAATACTAAATGAATCTGCAAAAATACAACTACTAATTAATGCTAAAGATAATAATTTTTTCATTGGTTCTCCTTTAAACTTAGATTTTTTAAAAGAGGAATTAATGTTCCTCATAATATATTCAGAATTTAATGTTTTTGAAGACACTTATCACCAAAAAGAAAGTTATTAAAATAAGAGAGAAATTATTGAATTTGACTTTGAAAGGTTTTGATACCCCCAAATTTATGTTACACACCCTTCGCAATTATTGACAAGGGGTATATGTGATATATAAATATAAAACTATGAAAAACCACCCCAAAAAATAATTTAACCACCCTTTAATGTTGACATATAAGGGGAGGTTTAAAATTATTTCCATTCTTATTATCAATATAATCAATTAAAATATATCTTTTTCTAAACTCTTAAATTTGCTTTTTTCATACCTTCAGCGGCTTCTCTTATTTGTTTTTCCCACCACGGGTCATCTTCTTTATTATTATTTTTAATTTCTTCTTTTTTAACTTCGTTTATTTTATTTTTTAGTTGTGAGGTATTTATATTAGAATTTTGATTTTGTTTAATGTTTTTATTTAACCAGGCAAAAAAAGTTTTATAATTTAAATCATAATCAAGTTCCTTATTTAAAAGTTTTAAAATAGTTTTATATGACAATCCTAAATCAATCATTTTATTAATTTCATTCTTAAATAATCCAAAAATACTATTATAAACTCCTCTTTTTAAATCTAAAGCTAAAATTTTCTTTGCAGTTTCTACTTTTTTACTATCAAAATTTACTTCCATCATTTAATCCTTTAACAGACTTTAATAGATTTTACTAGATTAAATAATATTTTATCATATTATAATAGATTAATTTCTAATATAATCTATTATAAGATAATAAAAACTATCAAAATCTGTTATAGTCTATTATATAATTTTTTAATTAATAACTATAAATTGCCATAAAATCGTTATTTTTAATACTTATTAATAATACCTTTAATACATGCATGGGCTTTTTTAAATTATCTAAAATTGCGATTTTTCGGGGATATATAATAAAAACACCTTAGCAGGCTTGCCTGCGTAAGGTGTCTATGCTTATAGAGTTCGATTTGGTGAAAGAGATATTACATCACCAAAAAATTTAATAAATAATTTAAAAATAGTTAATAACATAAGATAATTACTCTTAATAATTATTTCTCAAAACTCCCTCTCTTAAAAAGAGAGGGTTGGGTAAGTTACCATTGAGAAAGCTTTGAAGCATTTAAAATTTCAGCGTAAAAAGTATATTCTTTGTTTTCTTTAAGTTTCTTCATTTCTACAGTAGGTAAATAAGTTTGATAGTATATCCATCCACTAACTTTGTTAGTTTTTTCATCAAAAGATAAACCATATGATTGAAGTGCAACTTTTTTTATATAAGAAATTTTTTTATTATAAGTCCCACTTAGTTTTGCTTTACATAAATATCTTCCATCTTTATAATCCCATTCAATTATATTTGATGGATCTATTTTTATAGAAACATCTCCTTTTGTAAAATCATTATTCATAATATTTTCGACTAAGCTAATTGTTGATACTTTATCACATTTAACCCCTAATTTATCTTCTCTACTAAAAGTATTAGAACAACCCGTAATAAAAAATAAAATACTAATACCGATACCCATTTTTTTCAACATAAAAACTCCTTTTATTTGCAAAAATCTTTATTCCACTCAATTCCGTTTTGTAATTTAGTTATAGTTCCAGGTGAAATATTAACATCTATATCAATCAAATTTCTACATTTATAATTTTTTAGAACCGATTGTATTATTTTTATATCATCACCTTTTAAAGGTATCTCTAAACATTCAAAAAAATTACCTATTCCATAAAAACCTGACTTATTTAAGTTTAACAATATATCTTTAGCTTTTTGACTTTCAATAATTGAAATTAAATATTTTTCTCTTTTGTAAGTAATAATAAATGAAAGAAAACTAATAAGAATAATGATCCAAAGAAATATTAATGTATTTGTAAAAATTCCTATCAATAATCCTACAATTACATATCCTAATTGTTTAGAACTTTCTAACCAACACTGCCTTTCAGAAATCTTATCAACAATAAATACTCCTATCAAATATAAAATTCCTATTATTATAAACCATATAACAATTCCTATAGATAAACTACCAATGTCCATAATACCCCTTTTTCTATGTAAATTTTAAACAGGCTTAATAATACCTTCTTTAACTAATAAGAATTTAATTAAACTACTAACACTTCTAGCTTGTTTTTTAGCAGCATCTTCTAAATCTGCTTTTTGAGAAGGAGTTAAACTAATTGTAATCGAAGCACTTGCAACTTCACCTTTTTTAAATGTTCCTTTTGGACGTCCAGGCTTTTTGTATTTTTGAAGCTCTGAATGTGTTTCAGTTTCTTCTGTAACTTCCAGATTAATTTTATTAAATCTTCCCATATTAGATAACCTCCATATTTAATTAACATAAGATGATCACTCTATAATTTTGTTTGTTACTTTTTGCATTAAATCCTTAAAAACATTCGCTATTTTAGAATATGTATGTTTTTTTAAGCCACCTTGTTTTGGTAAATCAATTATAGACAATACTTCATTTTCCGCTGTTTGCACTGCTCTTGTATGAGGAATTGCAAAATAATCAATAGTTTCTTTTATATTTTCTTCTAAAAATTCAACCGCTTCTTTAACATCTTGTTCTTTAATATATCCATTAGCTATAAATAAAATATTTTGATTCAAATCTTTTATACGATAATAACTTTTTAAAGTTCCCCCGAGAGAAACTAAAGTAGGATTAAAAGGGATAATGACTAAATTACTTATTTTTGCTATTTTATCTAATCTAGCATCATCAAATCCTCCAAAATCAAATACAACATCATCTATACTCTCACTTATATTATCTCTTAATCCAAGTTTGATGACTTTATTTGGTATAAGTTGCTTTAAAATCCCATAAGGGTCAAGTTCCACAATATTTAAATCAAAATACAAAGCAATCTGAGTAGCTAACATTGTTTTGCCAACACCGCCTTTTTGATTAAAAATAGTTATTTTCATTTATAAATATCTCCTCTACTATCTGCTTTTTCCATCACAATTACTAAAACATCATCTTTTATTTGATATATAAATCTGTATTTTCCTATTCTCAAACGAAATTCTGTTCCACCTTTAAGTTTTTTAATATCTAAATTTTTATTTGTAGGATAAGGATTTTCTCTAAGAGTTAAAAATGTTTTTTTAAATCTGTATTTTAAATTTTTATCTTGTTTCTCAATAAATTTTTTAACCTGTTTCTCAAAAATTAAATCATACTTCATTTATTAATCCCAATTTATTTCATCAAAAGTCACATAATTTTCAGGATGTTTTTTATAATTTTCATAAGCACTTTTTGCAATTTCATAATCAGGATCTCCTGGAAGGATAGACTCAATTTGCATATCTAAATCAAACTCTTTTTTCTCAAGTGTTTTTCTAAGTAAAAAATTAAGTCCGTCACTCAAACTCAATCCATATTGTTTAAAAAAATGTTTAGCTTCTTCTTTTAGAGATTTGTCTAAATATACATTAGTTCTAACTTTGTCAACAGTCATTTTCCACCTCTTGTTTTTTTCTAATTATAACACAAAAGTTGTGTTTTTTAAAATTTCGTAACTTTATAGTTTTGAAATATCAATTTCTAAATCATAAAATATATAATCAAGATATTTTTCTTTTATATCATCTTTATATCTTTCAATGAATTTTTTAGCAGTGTTATAATGAACGCCGGATAATTTGTGTATTTGATAAGCTGTTACCGGTATATTATCATCAATCAGTTTTTTAAGAGCTATGGCACATTTTCTATAAGCTTTTTTTATTTTTGCGACAACTGCAGCACGACTGCTTTTTCTTTTGTTTAAATTACGCCACTTATACTCGCTTCTTGCATCTCTCAAAATTTGTTTAAACTGTTCCGGGATGCTTTCATCGTTCATCAACTCTTCAAATTTTCTTTTTTCCATACAAAAAAATACAAAATCGTGATAATCTCTAACGTTTTCCCATTCCATTATTATTCCTTTTTACTTTAGATACATCTAAAAAAATCGTTTTTGTCTTTATATATAGTTCCATTAGCCAAAAGTTCTCCTAAAATATTTCTGATTTTTTCACTTTTTATATTTAAAGCATCAGAAATAAATTTTATTAATTCATCGTAATCGTTAAAATTGTGATAAGATAAAATTTCTTCACAAATTATTTTACCGATTTCGTATTTATCCATTTCGTTCCCTCATTTCTTTTTAGTTGTGAAATATTATAACATAGTTTAATTTTCATTTCAAGTCTATTTAGTTATGAAATATTACTTTCTTTTAAATATTTTCTTGCAGTATTATATGCAACACCACTAAGCTTTGCTACCTGATACGGATTAATTGGTTTTCCTTGCAATCTTAACAAGTTAATAGCGTTTTGTATTTTTTCTTTGGTTTTTGTAACTTTAACTTTCAGAGCTTCTTTGGCCGCATTCTGTTTCTTTTCGCTTGTGACTCTTTCACCTTTGCTAAGAAGAGTATTAATTGCATTTGCTGTTTCAATATCCAAATTA
>Ga0256836_1000944_pt1 | contig 13938 bp, 12 predicted proteins | sample 4561380metaG_FD_185974 | JGI IMG/M metagenome (GOLD analysis project Ga0256836, IMG submission 185974) | Hydrothermal vent microbial communities from Guaymas Basin, Mexico - 4561-380 | ecosystem: Environmental > Aquatic > Marine > Hydrothermal vents | place: Mexico: Guaymas Basin | collected...
AGCCTCGCGATGTCTTTGAAGTTGTTTTTGAGAGCGAGGAAGCCAGGAAGATGGCCGAAGAGATTGTCGAGTACATCAAGAAGAACGGGCGCATGGGGTGGGACGAGTACAAGGACCTCTTCCCGCCCGAAAAGCACTACCTTTACTTCCGCGTCATCAAGAGGCTTGAGGCTCTTGGCTTCATCAGCAGGGGCGCTTACCACACTTACATTCTCTCAAAGAAGTTTACGGACCGCATGGAATACCTTGGCAAGCTCTGGCTATTCAAAATGGGCAAAGTCGAAGAAATCTGGTGAGGGCGCATGACCGCAGTGTTTATTACCTCCACCCACGAGTGGGCCAAGGGTGGGCCAAAGTGGGCCGTAGTGGGCCGTCTAAACGGGGCTCTCAAACAGCCCAAGGAGCAAAAAGAAGGCGAAAGACGCGCGTTCATTTGTACCTTGATAAAGAAGTGGTCGGCGGTCTTAGGGAGGAGGGTTTCAACATCTCGGCCCTCGCGAATAAGCTCCTCAAAGAACATCTTGAGAGGGTTCGGGCCATGAGGAGTCTTTTCGAGCTGAATGGTGGGCCCGCGGGGATTCGAACCCCGGACCTCCACCTTGTAAGGGTGGCGTCATGACCATCTAGACCACGGGCCCGCCCGGAAATAAGGAAGGAGTGAGGGTTATAAAATTTTCTACTTCTCCACGCCCCTTCTCACTTTTACTGCCAGCCCACTCTGGAAGACCTTCAGCTCCTCGCCGTTCAGAAGGGTCTGCCCTGTCGCGAGGAGTTCATCCTTTTCGTTCACTACCAAAACTTCGTCGTAGGGCCTGATTGAGGGGTCGGCATCGACCACGAACTTGGCGAAGACGTTTTTTCCGCGCTTCGCGAAGGGTTCGGCATCTTCGTTGACCACGACGCGCATCTTCGGGAACGGCAGGAGCGCGTGAAGTCTCTTTGCCCCCTCGATGCCGAGCGTTAACAGGCCGTCTTCCGCCCTGAAGGTCGCGAGGTGCTTGCCCTTCGCCTTTACCTGCCTCGGCATGCCAGTCTTCCGCGAGAGCTCCACGAAAGCGTCCTTGAAGGCCTCACCGGCCTTCTCCCCAAACTGGTACTCCGCGACGGCCATGACGTACTTTCTCGCTTCCCCTTTCCTCGGCTTCTCTATCGTGAAGTCCTCCTCGCCCTCGCTCTGGGCAAAGGGGTAGCTCAAACTCAGATACTTTGGAATCTCTCCAAATATCGGGTGTTTTACCTTTTCGGGGAACTTTTTGGCCACCCGCTCGGCCCTCTCCTTGGCGCGGTAAACGATGGGCCATCTCATCGCTTCCTCGCTCACCTTGAAGAAGGCACTCGCCTTGGTTATCGGCTCGTTCTTCTCAAGGTAGTCCCTGTACTCAAGCAGCCTCTTGTAAGCTGAGTAAAGCTTCGGGTGGCTCCTTGCCCTCTCGTCAACGAGGCGCCAGAGTTCACCCTCCTTTATCGCCTGCTTGACCCTGTTGAGCTCCTCGCGTATCACCCAGAGGTTGTGGATGGCCAAAAGCCTCGTCCTCTCTTCCTTCGGCATCTCACGCAACTCTTGCGGGGTGTAGCGGGAGCAGACGGGACAGGAGCAGGGGAAGTACTCGAGCTCTTCGAGCCTTTTCGTTCCCTCGGGCGTCAAATAGCGGTCGTCTTTAGCGTACAAGGCATAGCTCGCCGAGTCGAAGAGGTCAACGCCCATAGCAACGGCCAAGGCGAAAATCATCGGGTGGCCCGCTCCAAAGAGGTGAACGGGCCTGTTCGGTCTTAGACCGAGCTTGGAAGCCACCACAACGTCCACCAAATCGCGGTAGCGGTAGCTCTCCATGAGCGGAACGACGGCACCAATTGGGTGGATTTCGAAGTTCATCTTGCTGAGCTCCCGAGCGGCGTAGGTTCTTAAGTCCGGATAAGTTGAGCCTTGCACTGCCGCGTTCATGGCGATGTTCTTTATGCTTTCGGCTTCCTTCGCCCGCTCGAGGGTTATCCTGAGGTCCTCCTCGGCCTTCTCCCTCGGCGCATCTGGAGGAGTTGGAATGTCGAGGAAGGTGCCTATATCGACGCCGATTTTCTCCTGGAACTCGATTATCTCCCTGTTGGTAACTTCGACCTCGCCGTAGCGCATGAGCTGGAATGAGCCGGAATCTACCTCGATTATCCCGTCGTAGTCGAGGAGCTTATGAATGCCCAGCTTTAGCGCTTTCTCCCTCAGCTCCGGCGTCTTGTAGATGATGTAGGAGTTTGTGATTATCATTCCAAAGCCCATCTCCTTGAGCTCCTTCGGCGTTACAATGAGCTGTTTCGGGTTGATGACGGGCATTATGGCGGGGGTTTCGATGCTCTTGCCGTTGACGATGAGCTTTCCTATTCTTCCGGCCGCGTCGCGCGCCTTAACCTCGAACCTGAACTCCATGCTCTCACCTCTCAAGGGCCTAACACTTCGACCTTAAAAGCCTGCCGAGAAGAGCTTGACGAGAAGAAACGCGAGGATTCCGGCGAAGAGCGGCGCGTGAACCCAGCTCTTCACGATGTCCACGAGGAGCTTTTTGTTCACGTGCTCGCCCTTGTAGGCGCTTAGCCCGCTTATCGCCCCGACTATCGCCTGGCCCGAGCTGACGGGCAGGCCGAAGAGGTTTGCGGTGCTGACCGCTATCGAGGCCCCGAACTGACTCGAGAATGCCGAAGTCGGGCCGAGGGGTGCTATGTCCTTTCCTATCGTCATCATGACCTCATAGCTGAAGGTGAGCGTCCCGAAGGCCATCACAAGGGCGAGGAAGGCGTTTGGATCGGACATTCCGCCGGCCTTTGCAAGGCCTATAACGTTCGAGACCTCGTTCGTGCCGAGGTTGAAGGCCGAGAAGGCAGAGGCGAGGAAGACGAGCCACTTCTGGGTGAGTTCGAGGTTCTTTAGACACTTTATCCTGCGAAGGAGGGGTTTATAGAGCCTGTACACCGCTATAGCAAGGAAAGAAGCGAGTACTGGGGAGAAAAACCACGCCGAGACGATTTTACCTATCGTCCACCAGTCGACTGAGAGACCAAGGGCAAGGGAGGAACCTATGAGCGCACCGATTATGGACTGGGTCGTTGAGATTGGCCGTCCCCACAGGCTCGCGATTGTAACGGCAGATGCCGCGCTGAAGAGCGCCAAAGCGACTTCTCCCGGGGAGAGGCCTCTGGCCAGTTCTGTTATCGTTCCTGAAACGGCGGAGTGACCGATAACTGCCCCGAGGGTTGTGAACACCGCAACTATCAGCACCGCACGCCTGAAACCCACTACCCCAGCCCCAACGGCGGTTCCAACGGCCTTCGCACTGTCGTTAGCTCCTATTGCCCACGCCATGAAGAACGCCGATGCAATGAGAGTTATCATCTCCTCACCTCTCTATATTCTATATAGTCTATGTAGCACAATGTTGGGCATTTTAAAGGGGTTTCGGCCTTAAAAGCGTTGCGGTAAGAGACAACTCAACGTCTTCCTGTGAGGAGCTTGAGGTAGCCGTAGACGTGGAGCGAGAGGTAGAAGAGCGCCCAGAACCAGACGATTAAGGGGAAGAGGAGAGCGTTGGAGAGCTTTCCTCCTTCAACGAGCGTTGGGAGGAGCATCGTGACAACCTCGAAGACCCACCAGAGAGCAAAGAGGGCAAAGTTGCCGGTCGCGAGCAGTAGAACGGGAACCAGGACGTCGAGGAGGGCTACGAAGTCGCCGAGAAGGAGAAACCCCCAGTCCTTGGTGAAACCCCCTCCGAGGTTTTTGATGTCGCCGAGGAACCAGCGCTTCCTCTGGCGCCAGAGAACGGAGAGGTTTCTCGGCATCTCCGTCCAGACCCTCGCCTTTGGCGCGTAGACTACCTTTCCGAGCCTCTTGATGGCCTTTGTGGTGGCGTAGTCCTCGACGATGTCCTCGACGAAGCCCCCGATTCTTTCGAGAGCATCCCTGCGGAAGGCCGAAACCGGGCCTGGGGCGAGGCTCAAATCTTCAAGCTCCTTAGCTCGACGGAACATCGCTATCCTCAGGTGCTCCGCGTCCTGCGCCCTCTCAAGAAAGGAATCCCCCATGACCCTGACCTGTCCTCCAACGGCGAGCACTTCGTCGGAGTAGAAGCGCCTCACGAGTTCCCTAACCGCGGTTGGTTCGAGGTAGCTGTCTGCATCGGTTGTCACTATTATCTCGCCCGAGGCTTTGGAAAGGCCGAAGTTCAGGGCTCTGGCCTTGCCCCCGTGCTCCTTCTGGCAGACCTTCAGACGGGGGTCTTTCACGGACGAGGCGACTTCAAACGTGCTGTCCTCACTGCCGTCATCGACGACGATGACCTCAAAATCGGAGTAATCCTGAGCGAGCGCCGAGCGTATGGCTCTAAGAACCCTCCCCCTCTCGTTGTAAGCCGGGATTATGATTGAAACCCTCGGCGTCCATTCCTTAATTCTGTAACTCCCGAAAAGGCCAATTATGTAATTGAAGAAGAAGTAGCTGTCCCAGAGGAAGATGAGCGCGAGCGCAACGGCGAGGAGAGGGGGACTCATGTGTGAAAAATCCGCCTGAAAGTTTTAATCCTTACCTCCCATCGCAAGGATAGGCTTTCTCCCGAGCCTGTACCTCACGACGTAGCGGCCGTGCTCAAAATCATCTTCCTCGGCCTCAAGAACTTCGACCGGCTCGAGCTCAAGGCCCAAATCCCTCGCCTCCCACTTGATGTCGTCGAAGTAATCATACAGCCCGCAGGTGGCGCAGAAGGAGCCCTCGAACTCTATGATGACCTCGTCTCCCTCGAACTTTAGAATCCTCGCGCGGGCCTCGCTGCCGTGAAGGCGGTTGAACTCGTCGAGAACCTCCCTGAGCTTCTCCTCTACCTCCATTCTCCCACCGGATTTAGTTCGTTAAGCCCACTTAAAAAGTTTGCCTAACCAACCGAATGGTTTAAAAACCGAAAGTCTAACGGGTGGCCGATGGAGGGGAGAAGGATAAGGTGGGCGAGAAAGGAATATTCCGATGAGGAGATATTCTCAATCCTCAGCGAGCCGGTTAGAGAATGGTTTAAGCGGAAGTTTGGAAGCTTCACGCCCCCACAGCGCTATGCCGTTATGGAGATTCACAAAGGCGAGAACGTGCTCATCTCCTCACCGACCGGCTCTGGAAAAACCCTCTCGGCTTTCCTCTCCGCCATAAATGAACTGATTCTTCTTGGAAAGGAGGGCAAACTTGAGGATAAAATCTACGTCCTCTACGTCTCACCGCTGAGGGCTTTGAACAACGACATAAAGCGCAACTTAGAGGGGCCCCTGGCTGAAATCAAGGAGGTGGCAAAGGAGCTTGGCTACGACCTGCCAGAAATCCGCGTCGGCATAAGGACGAGCGACACGTCGAGCTACGAGAAGAGCAAGATGGTAAAGAAACCGCCACACATTCTAATAACCACCCCCGAGAGCCTCGCCATCGCTCTGAACGCCCCCAAGTTCCGCGAGAGGCTGAAGACAGTCAAATACCTCATCATAGACGAGGTTCACGCTCTGGCTGAGAACAAGCGCGGTTCCCACTTGGCTTTGAGCGTTGAGAGACTTCAAGAGATGGCCGAAGAGAAGTTCGTGAGAATCGGCCTCAGCGCGACGATACACCCGCTTGAGGAGATAGCGAAGTTCGTCTTCGGCTTCGATGACGATGGAAAGCCGAGACCTGGTCTTATTGTTGACGTCAGCTTCGCCAAGCAAACAGAGATTAAGGTCGAGAGCGTCGTGGAGGACTTAATCTACACTCCAGCTGGAGCGCTGAGCGAGGCCCTCTACTCGCGCCTGGCCGAGCTTATTCGAGAGCACAGGACGACGCTAATCTTCACAAACACGAGGAGCGGTGCCGAGAGGGTTGCCTTCAACCTCAAGAAGCTCTACCCCGAGTTCGAGGGCCTCATAGAGGCGCACCATTCGAGTTTGTCGCGCGAGGTTAGGCTGGACGTTGAGGAGAAGCTGAAGAGAGGCGAGCTAAAGGCCGTTGTTACGTCAACAAGTCTTGAGCTCGGGATAGACATCGGAACGATTGATTTGGTGGTTCTAATCGGCTCGCCGAAGAGCGTGAACCGTGCCCTGCAGAGAATTGGGCGAGCAGGCCACAGGCTTCACGAGGTCAGCAAGGGGGTTATTTTGGCCCTCGACAGGGACGACTTGGTCGAAGTTACCGTTTTGGCGCACAACGCGAGGAACAGAAGACTCGACCGCGTCAGAATTCCAAAGAATCCGCTCGACGTTCTCGTCCAGCACCTCCTCGGGATGGCCCTAAACAAAGTCTGGGATGTCGATGAAGCTTACCGCGTCGTCAGAAGAGCCTACCCATTCAGGGATTTACCCTTCGAGGACTTCATGAGCGTTTTGAGGTATTTGGCCGGGGAATACGCCGGACTGGAGGAGCGGAAGGTCTACGCCAAGATATGGCTGGAGGACGGGCGCTTTGGACGGCGCGGAAAGATGACGCGGGCGATTTACTACATGAACGTCGGCACGATTCCGGACGAGGCTAAAATCCGCGTTTACACCATGGACAAAAAGCTAATCGGGACAGTTGAGGAGGAGTTCGCCGAGCGCTTGATGCCCGGCGATGTCTTCGTCTTAGCTGGAAGAACCTACGAGTTCGTCAAGAGCCGTGGAAACAAGCTCTACGTTATCCCGCGCGAGGGCGCCAAGCCGACTATTCCGGCGTGGTTCTCGGAGATGCTCCCTCTCAGCTTCGATTTAGCGGTGGATATTCAGCGCTTCAGGAGGGAGGTTAAGGGGTTACTAAGCAGGAAGGACGCCGTTAAAAGGCTCATGAAGAAGTACGGGATAGACGAGAAGGCCTCGCGCGCCATAATCTCCTACTTCCGCGAGCAGGCGAGGTATTCGGTGGTTCCAGACGACGAGACGGTCCTTGTTGAGTTTGTTCCGGGAGACAAGAGGAACCGCTACTTCTTCCATACGCTAATTGGGAGACGCGCCAACGACGCTTTAAGCAGGACCTTCGCCTACCTCGTGAGCAAGAGGAAGAACTGCAACGTTGGAATAGCGATAAACGACAACGGCTTCGCTCTTCTCCTTCCGCCAGAGGTTGAGCTGAGCGAGGAGGAAGTGATGGAACTTTTCGAGGTTGATGACCTGAGGGAGACACTGAAAAAAGCCCTCGACAACACCGAGCTACTGAAGAGGCGCTTCAGGCACGTGGCAAACAGGGGGTTGCTAATCCTCAGGCGCTACCTCGGGCGGAGCAAGAGGCTCGGCAGGCAACAGGTCATGGCGGTCTCACTACTCAAGGTGCTCAAGGAGAACTACCCGAACTTCCCGCTCCTGAAGGAGGTCTACCGCGAGATTATGGAGGACAAGATGGACGTGGAAAGCGCTGAACTGTTCCTGAGCTGGGTTCGCGAGGGGAAAATAAGGGTGGTCTTCCAGACCCACAGCGTCCCAAGTCCCTTCGCCTTCAATCTCGAAGCGATAGGCTCGAGCGACGTGGTTCTTATGGAGGACAGGAGGGAGCTGATTAAGGCCCTGCACAGAAAAATAATGGCGATGATAGGAGAGACTTAGATAAGCTCTCTCTCTGTCCTCGTCAGCCTCTTGGCCCCGTTTTCGGTTATGACTATCGTGTCCTCTATCCTGACTCCGCCGAACTTTGGAATGTAGATGCCCGGCTCGACGGTGACGACCATACCGGGCTTGAGGACGGTCTCGTCGCTCTGGTTCACGCCGGGCCACTCATGTATCTCAAGGCCGACGCCGTGGCCGGTTGAGTGAATGAAGTAGTCGCCGTAGCCGTACTCCCTAATGACATCCCTAACGATTGTGTCAAGCTCCTTCGCGGTTATTCCAGGCCTCGCCATCTCAACGCCCTTCATCTGGGCTTCGAGAACCGCCTGATAGATGTCCTTCTGCTTCTCGTTCGGGCTCCCGACCACGATGGTTCTCGTCGTGTCGGAGTTGTAGTGCCTGTAGAGCGCGCCCTCGTCTATAACGACGAACTCACCCCGCTCGATTCTCTTGTCGCTCGCGACGCCGTGGGGAAGGGCCGAGCGCCACCCGCTGGCGATTATCGTGTCGAAAGCCGGCTTCTCAGCGCCGTTCATCTTCATAACGTACTCCATCTTGGCAGCTATTTCTCTCTCGCGCTTGCCCTCGCTTATCTCTTCTATGGCAACGAGCATCGCTTGGTCTGCTATCTCGCACGCCCTCGCTATTACCTTGAGCTCCTCCTTCGTCTTTATCATCCTGAGCTCCTTTATGACGTCATCAAAGGTCACGAACTCCTCAACGCCGAGCTTCTCGCGGTAGCTCTGGACGGTTGAGTAGGCGGTTCTCCCCTCGATTCCGAGCTTCCTCAGCTTGAAGGACTTGAGCCTCTCGAAGAGCTCCGGCCCGCGCTTGAAGGCCTCAACGGGAACGCGCGAGGTTTTTTTGGCTTCCTCATACTCAAGCTGGGGAACGAGAAAGAGCGCCTCGTCAGCCGTTACGAGCAGGTAGCCGCCGAGAACGGGGGCAGAGCCCGTGAAGTAGTAGAGGTTCGGCTTATGGGTTATTATCACGCCGTCCAGTTCCTTTTCGGCTATGTATTCCCTGAGCCTTTCGATTCTCATGACCACCACCGGGGGAAGTTAGCCGGGCAGGATAAAACGGTTTCGGAAACGATATAAACTCCCGCGTCGAACCCCGAACAGGTGTTAAGCGTGACGGTTTACCTCTTTGACTTCGACGGAACGCTCGTTGACAGCACCGGCGCGGTAGAGAAGGCGTTGAGGATAGCCATCGAGAAGACGATTCCAGCGGTAATTGAGAGCGACCTCTACGACGAGTACTACAAGGCTCTGTTCCTCTTCATCAAGGGCAAGCTCACCTACCAGCATCTCGGCGTCATTCACGAGCTCGTCGCGCAGGGGACAATCCATGAGTACTACAAGCTCATGCCCAAGTATATAAAGGACTTCCCCTTCGCCCGCCAGGTTGTTAGGGAGCTGAGGAAGAGGGGAAGGAAGGTGATAAGCTTCTCGGGCGAGCATACTTATCCAGGCGGAAAGGTCATCTTCATGAAGAAGACGAACTGGTACGACGAGTTCGACGAGGTCATAACCTTCAAGGGAACGAAGGACATGCTCCAGAAGTTCGAGACGCTCAGGGAGCTCTATCCCGACGAGCCCTTCGTGTGGGTTGACGACAGTCCCGCGCGCTTTACATATATCCTCGACGAGAACACGCTCCTCGTTCAGAAGGCATCTCCTTACAAAAGCGACGTCGCACTGCTCTTCGACAGGCAGAACTTCCTCAAGATAAAATCCATCCGAGAAGTGCTGGAGATAGACGACGGCCTGACCGAGTTCTTGGGCGGTAAAACTTAAAAATCCAGCCCCCAAATCAAGGCCGGGTGAGGGCGATGGCGAGGGTGAAAGCTGTCGTCCTCTCCTACGCGGGTTCTCACGAGCACCAGGACAACCACAGGATGATTCTCAAGCCCATTGGAATCGACAACAGGGGAAGCGCGGCCCAGCTCATCGGCAGGAAGGTCGTCTGGAGGACGCCAACGGGAAGGAAGATGTTCGGCAGGATTATCAAGACCCACGGCAACCGCGGTGAGGTCAAGGCCGTCTTCAAGCCCGGTCTCCCGGGACAGGCCCTTGGAGACATCGTCGAGATTCTCTAAACCTTTAAAGCCCCTCAACCCTTTTCTTTAACGGGTGGGAAAATGGAGCTGATTGAGGTCAGTGAAGGTTCCGCGAGGTTCCTCGTGCCAAAGGCCGAACGGATTTACGACGCACCGGTCTTTTACAACCCCGTGATGTCTCTGAACAGGGATATAAGCGTCCTCGTCGCCAGGGTTTTTAAACCCAAGAGGGTTCTCGACGCGCTCTCGGCGACTGGGATAAGGGGAATCCGCTACGCCCTCGAAAGTCCAGCGGAGGAAGTCTGGCTCAACGACATAAGCGACGAAGCCTACAGCCTGATGAAGCGGAACGTCGCCCTCAACTTCGAGGGGGAGCTTTACGAAGAGGGCGACCGCTCCTACCTCTGGGGCGAAAAGCTAATAGTCATAAACAAGGGCGACGCCAACAGGCTGATGGCGGAGAACTTCCGCTACTTCGACCTAGTTGATTTGGACCCCTTCGGCTCGCCGATGGAGTTCCTTGACACCGCTCTAAGGAGTGTAAAGAGGAAAGGCGTTCTGGCCGTTACCGCAACAGATACGGGAGTTCTCTGCGGGGCCTACGCGAGGGCCTGCGTGAAGAACTACCTCGCGAGGCCGATACGGGGCGAGCTGTGCCACGAGGCAGGTTTGAGAATCCTCATCGGGACGGTGGTTAGGTACTCTGCCAAATACGACTTTGGAGTTGAAGTTCTCCTCGCCTACTACCGCGACCACTACTTCAGGGCGTTTCTCCGCTTTAAGAGCGGGGCGAAGAAGGCAGAGAAGAGCCTTGCCCAGCTCGGCTACCTCTGGCAAGATGAGGACGGAAAGTTCACCTACAAGAAAGCCTTCCTTCCGGAGAGGCCCAAGGCATTCGGCCCGATGTGGCTCGGCCCGCTAAAGGATTCGGAGTTCATGGAAAGGCTTTCGAAGGAGCTTGAGACCTTTGAACCGGCCCATAAGAAAACGAGGCCTTTCGTGGAACTGCTCGCGGGCGAGCTCGACGTCCCGTTCCACTACGACACCCACGCCCTCGCGCGGAGGAACGGACTGGAAGTGAGGAAGGTGAACGACGTCATTGAACGGCTCAGGGAGCTTGGCTACAGGGCGAGCAGGACGCACTTCTCGCCAACCGCGGTAAAAACCGATGCCCCCTTTGAGGTGGTGCTCGATGTCCTCAGAGGCGATTGAGCTTGCAAGGCGCTTCTATCTCGATGAGTGGGCCGATGCAGAGCTGTACGGGAGGCTCGCCGAATGGGAAAAGGACGAGAAGATAAGGGCGGAGTTCAAGCGTCTGGCCGAGCTTGAGCGCTGGCACGCCGAGTTCTGGAAGTCCTTCCTCGAGAGGAGGAACGAAAAACCGCCGAAGCCGAAGGTGAACAGACTGACGGTATGGGGCGTCAAGCTCCTCAGAAAGTTCCTCGGACCTGGTTCAGTGGCGTCCCTCCTTGAGATGGGCGAGAACAGCGCGATAGAGAAGTACTTCCGCTTCCTCAACGAATACGCCCGCGAGATGAGCGATGAGGAGCGCGAAACCCTGCGGAGGGTAATCCTCGACGAGATAGAGCACGAGAAGTTCTTCCGCGAGGAGGAGAAGGCCTTCCACGTGGAGAACATCAGGGACCTCGTCCTCGGAATGAACGACGGCCTCGTCGAGATACTCGGAGCGGTTACGGGCCTCTCGGCAGTTTACCCGAACAACCCCCAGCTCGTGGGGATAAGCGGTCTCATCGTTGGCGTAGCAGGAGCGCTCTCGATGGCGATTGGAGCCTTCGTCTCGGTCCGCTCGCAGAGGCAGGTCAAGGAATCAATCCGCTCGAGGACAGAGGTCCTCTTCGAGGTCTCGCCCGAGAAAACGGCCGAAGAACTCAGGGAAAAGCTGATAGAGGGAGGAATGCCCGAAGACATGGCGAAGGAAATAGCGGAGAAGCTCAAGGACAACCCCGATGCCGTTAAAAAGCTCCTTCTTACCGAGGCCGAGGAGAACGAGGTTCGCGCCGCGTTGTATACGGGTCTATCGTACCTTCTCGGCGTTGTCTTCCCGGTTACGCCCTACTTCCTGGCCTCGAACTCGCTCACGGCGCTTGCCTTCTCGATACTCCTCGCGGGTTCGGCGCTTGCGATAGTGGCGACGCTGATTTCGCTCCTCTCGGGAATATCGGTCAAGAAGAAGGTCGCGGAGATGGTCGCGACGGGCCTCGGCGCGGCGTTCCTGAGCTACCTCTTCGGAAGGGTGATGGAGGCAATCTTTCACGTCTCGGCGCTTTAGAGGTAGACGACCTCAACGCCGAGCTTTTCCGCTGTTTTTCCCTGCCTCTCATCGGCCGTCGCGAGTTTTCCGTACTTGAGGGCCTGGGCGATGTAAAGGGCGTCGTAGATTGGTATGCCATTTTCAAGGGCAACCTTCTCGCCCTCAGGAAGGTATTCAAGCGGGTTCTCGTAGATGATAATCTCCCTCGTCGCGTGAAGGTAGTCCAGCAACCTCTGGGCGGTTTCAAAGTTTACGTCCCTGTACAGGCGGTAGCGCTTCCAGATGGCGTTTGCCCCCTCGATTAGAGCAAGCTCCAGAGAGGCTATTTCTCGATTATTCCGTAGGAAAGCGGAAACTCTCCTCCAGCCCTCCTCTTTGAGGAGGTACTTGACGAGGGCCGAGGTGTCAATTACTATCACGGTCATCCCTCACGAGCTTTGTCGCTTTTCCCTTAGGCAACTCGGGCAGGTTCTCAAGGAACGAATCTATCTCGTCCAGCAGTTTTTCCTTGTCAATTTCCCTTACCTTGAGTTCTATGAACCGCCGTATCTCCTCGCTCCAGTTGATGTCGTACTTCTTCATCTTCTCCTTAAGCTCGTCTGGGACGCGGACGCTTATGACTGCCATACAACCACCGTTTACAGAAATGCATTACAAGGATATAAACGTTCCCGTCACACCTTCACGTGCTTCCACTTTCCTCTCTTGAAAATCCACCAGTACATTGCGGCACTCGTGAAGGTCTCGAGGCTCATCGCAATCCACGCGGCTATAACGCCGAGACCCTCGAAAGCGAAGCCCGGAAACGTGAAGCCGAGAACGTGGAAGCTCGGAATCGAGAACCCAAAGCCGAGAAAGTAAGCAGGAATAATCCTGAAGAGGAGCTTGCTTATTGCAGTAACGTACATCGGGCTCTTGGTGTCGCCGGCTCCCCTAAGGGCACCGCTGAGGACGAAGACCCACGCGAGGGGAACCTCGCTGATTCCAACGATTATAAGGTAAATCCGGGCGAGGCGGAGAACCTCTGCGTAGTTCGGGTCGTTCGGGTTGAGGAAGGGCATGACAAGGTAGCGCGGAAAGAGGATTAGCACCGCACCCATGACGCCCATGAAGAGCCCCGCCATCTTCATTGCCTCGTAAACCGTTTTCTCTGCTTCCTCAGGTTTCTTTGCCCCAAGGTTCTGGCCGACCAAAGCCGATGTTGCGACGTTGAAGCCGAAGGCCGGCATATAGGCGATGCTCTCAATCCTGAGGCCTATCTGGTGCGCCGCCAGAGCCACGTCGCCGAAGCGGGTGACTATGCTCATGTAGAGGAAGTTGTAGAAGCTGAAGAGGCCCCTCTCAATTAGGGCGGGAATTCCAATGCGGACTATCTTTCCCACTATCTCGGTGTCGAAGCGCCAGCTCGGCTCGAACTTAAGGATGAGCCTGTTCGAGAGGAGGAGAGCCATGAGTACAACGAAAGCAGAATTTATGCCTATTCCAGAGGCCCACGCCGCTCCAACGGCCCCGAGCCTTGGAAAGCCGAGCTTCCCGTAGATTAGGAGGTAGTCAAAGAGCGCGTTGAGGACGTTCATCAGAATTCCTACCTTCATCGGGGTCTTTGTATCTCCCGCGCCCCTAAGGGCCGAATTTATCGTAAAGACCACGAAGCGGACGGGATAGAACAGGAAAACGACCTTGAGGTAGGCGTAGGCTAGGCTCAAAAGCTCTCCCTTCGCCCCCATAATCCTCAGCACGTTGTCGCCAAAGAACCAGCCGAAGAGCAGGACGGGAATTCCGAGGAGGAAAGAGAGGTAGAGGCTCTGCTCGAGGACGAGCTCGGCCCGTTGGAACTCCCTCGCACCTACCGCACGCGCGACGAGGGCGAGGGTTCCGACGGAGACCGACATCATTATCGGGAACATGAACCAGCTTACCTGTCCACCGAGGCCCACCGCTGCTATTGCCAGGGCGCTCACGTGGCCGACCATCAAAGTGTCCACTAAGTTGAGGAGGGTCTGGGAGACGTTGGCAATAATAGCGGGCCACGCGAGCTGCCATATCCTGCGCTGGG